>ERZ772855.1085-NODE-1085-length-27984-cov-11.070858_pt1 | contig 27984 bp, 20 predicted proteins | sample MGYA00511900_ERZ772855 | MGnify/ENA primary metagenome ERZ772855 (study PRJEB29015, sample SAMEA2737701) | human gut metagenome | biome: human gut; feature: human-associated habitat; material: faeces | place: China | collected 2012 ... | reverse complement strand
CGAAGGATTCGCAGGATAAAATGGTGTTAACCATTTTATCGAGAAATAGTATGATAACACAAACCGACATCCCACAGAAAGTGGGATGCCGGTTTTGTTTTTATCTGCCTTTACTGCTGAATCAGGTCCCCTGCCATTGCGAACAGAGTATCCGGATTCAGAATGTTCTGATCCAGGAGGCTGTAGCAAATGCCGTCCTCCGTCCAGCACAGGAACGCTACGTCCCTTTCCTGCACCGTATCGGAGCCATAGGTAACATAGTTATTAGGCTGTTTTGCCCATTCTTCCTCGGCTTCGGAGAGCTTGTAGTCACCCGGCACAAACTTATAGTGATCCAGATAGTATCTTGCCGCGATCGTATCGACCGTTCTGCTGATGGACGGAATGCTCTCGGTTTCGGAAACCTCCTTCATGTCCGCTCTTATGAGGAGCGTCAGCTCCTGACCCTGGGGATTCTCATAGGAAACGCTGAGCTGCCGGTAGGTAAGAACCTTTTCGTCCCTGGCGTCCTTGCCGATCGTCTGATCGACGTCCACGCCCTGGAATCGGAAGCCGTTTTCAAATTCCTCCGGCACCGAAACCTCCAAGCCGACCTGAGCGATTGCCCGATCTACATCCGAGTAGCTTTCATAGTGCTTTGTTTTTCCGGATTCCAGCTTGTGAATGGGAAGCATCTCTGCGGCGTAGGCCGTAATGGAAAGAACACCGATCAATGCTGCCGCAAGTAAAATGCGGAACGCTCTTTTTTGGGTTTTCATGGGTTTAATCTCCTTACTTTCAGTTTCAATCACTTTGTACGGAGTGTCAGCTTCCATGAGATACGCATCGTCCACATAGTTCAGTGCCCGGTTTAAGTCTGTTGCCTTCATATGCATATTCCTTCCTTTTCAAGACTGTATTTCAGCTGTCTTCGCATTTTTTCCAGCCGGTATTTTATCTGACGGACAGAGCATTCATATTTTTGCGCCAGCTGGGGTGCCGTCATGGCATAATAATACCGGGACAGGAACAGCTTACGGTCATCGGGGTTCAATGTGCCAAGGAAACGATTCAGCTGTTTTCCAAGCTCCTTTGCCTCCAGCGTCTCATCCATGTCCCTGCCGGTGTCCGGAATACATTCCTCCAGTTCCGACAGAAGCACATCTGCATTCCCGCACCGCTTTTCCGCAGTCAGGTACTCGACCCTTTTGAAGCTGAGATTCCGGGCAACCCGGGACAGATAGTATTTCAGTACCGGCGGGCACTTGGGGGGAATGGAGTTCCAGGCCGCAAGATACACATCGTTCACGACCTCCTCCACATCCTGGGAATCGGGAAGAACATTGTGTGCAATGGTTCTCAGGTAGCTTCCGTATTTCCTGGATGTTTCCGAAATTGCCTCCTCTGACCTGGAAAAGAACAGCTCAACGATCTGCGTATCCTCCAAGTGATTCACTCCTTTGTCTGTAAGGACCTTACGCTTATATAATACGGAACGCGAATCCGGTGGACAATCTTTTTTCAAAAAGTCAGAAGCGGCGTGACAAGGTCACGCCGCTTCATTTAGGCAATTTTTATCAGGCTCCCAGATTCAGGTAGCCCAGCTTGATGGCGCTGTAATCGACCTCCATGGGGTGATCCTCCGCCAGTTTCTTGATGAACGCATTCGTCTTTTCGTTGACCCAGCCGGATTTTGCGTAGGTCTCCCAGATGGGGGTGCTGCTGACGAAGTACATCACATGGTAGCCGTAGGTGGTCTTCACCAGACCGTAGTCACCGGCGGCGCGGGTTTCATCAAAGCACCAATCTTCAAAGGGTTCCACCATCTGACCCTTCGCGACATTCTCATACAGGCCGCCATTGGTGCTGGAGCCGGGGTCCTCGGACTTTTCCTCCGCCAGAGCCGCAAAGGAATCCTCGGTGGCGTCGCCTGCCAGCCACTCGTCCAGAATCTCCTGCGCCTTCTTTTCGCAGGCCGCCCATTCCTCGTCGGAATAGGTGGTGGTGCCGTCGTCTCCGGTGGTGCCGCCCTCGGGCATGACCAGAATGTGGCGGACGCTCACGTAGGTTCCGTCCTTGGTGACGCCGTTACCGGTGAAGTAGCTTTCATTCTCGGTGTAGTAGGCTTCCAGGTCCTCCGGGGTGGGTACCAGCTTCTCCGTCTCGGCGGTGTAGTAGGGCTTTCCCTGATAATAAAGCTCCTGAAAACCGGCGAATTCCTCCATCCCCGCGCCGGGGCCGACATTTTTCAGAAGCAGTTCCTCAATGCCGGAAAGGCCATAGTTTGCGGCAGTCTCCTCCAGAGAAGCCTCCAGACCGTCCAGATACTCCCGATCTTCCGCAGGCATTTCCATACCGGCGTTCTTTGCTTCCAGTGCAAGGGACTGATACATCTGCCAGTAGTTCAGCGCTTCGCCCAGGAAGAACTGCTGCCATGTCAGGCTGCTGTCCTCGCTGCACAGCTGGGTGTCCAGCGGCTGGGAATAGTCCAGCAGGCCCTGATACATCAGGCTGTAGCCATAGTTGGAGCTGAGGATGCTTTGGACAACGTTCCAATAGTACACCTGCAGCTTGCCATTGGTCAGCTGCTCGTCGCCCATGGTAGCTACAACGGTGTCCTTCGCGGCGGCGGCTTCCTCGTCGGTGACGGTATAGGTTCCCTTGCAGGTCACGTCGTCGGGATTGCCGTCGGCGGGGACTGTGGCAGGCGCCTGTGTCTCCGTCGCGGCGGTTTCGGCAGCGACAGTCGGTTCGGTAGTTTCGGCGGGGGTCTTTCCGCCCTTCACGCCGCCGATGACAAGCGCCGCCAGCGCGGCGATCAGGACGACCACGGCAGCAACAGCGGCGACGATCCTCCAGGACGCGGTTTTGGGCGCCTCCGGAATCTCGGCGGGTGCTTCCACCGGCACTTCTTCTGTAGCGGGCTGCTCCGCCGTTTCGGCGGCTTCCTCCTCGACGGGCGTTTCCATTCCGGTCTTTTCGGCAGCAGCTTCTTCCAGGGCAGCAGTTTCTTCGGTGACTTCCTCTGCAGGCGTTACCGTTTCGGTTTCCGGGGCATTGTCCTTCCCGCAGTGGGGGCAGACGGTGCTTCCCTCTGTTAGTTCTTCCTGACAAAACTTACATTTTTCCATGAAATGTCCTCTTTCTCCGTTCAAAACGGGCAATCATACCCGCTTAGTTTACCACGCACACGGTGGGATTGCAAGTGAAACACAAAATATTTACAAATCCTCACCAACCAAATACGGCAAATTCCATTTCTCCGCGACTGGCACTTGCAAAAGGGCGGAAAAAATGATATTATTTACTATTGAGATAGTATCCATTGGAGGATTTCCTACATGAACACCAAAACCACCGTCATTTCTCAGGCCGAACTGGACGCCCAGTTCGCCTGCTGTGATAAGATCGCCGCCTACTGGCAGACAAAGGGACGCACCCCCACCGCCTACGTGGAGACCTATGGCTGCCAGCAGAACGAGGCCGATTCTGAAAAGCTGCGGGGCTTCCTCGCCCAGTGCGGCTACGCCATCGTCGGCAGCGCCGAGGGCGCGGATGTGGTCATCATGAACACCTGCGCCATCCGGGAACACGCCGAGCAACGGGTTTTCGGCAATCTGGGCGCGCTGACTCACACCAAGCGCCGTCACCCGGAGCAGAAAATCTTCCTGTGCGGCTGCATGGCGGGAGAGACCAAGGTCTCCGACCGCGTCAAGCACAGCTACCCCCACGTGGACGGCGTGTTTTCCACCCACCATCTGTGGCAGTTTCCGCAAATCCTTTGGAACGTCCTCAGCGGGAAAAAGCGGCAGTTCTTTATTGAAGACGAACCCGGCTCCATCGCCGAGGGAATTCCGCAAGTCCGGGATTCCAAGCTGAAAGCATGGGTATCCATCATGTACGGCTGCAACAATTTCTGCACCTACTGCATTGTCCCCTACGTCCGTGGGCGGGAGCGCAGCCGTCAGCCGGAGGACATTCTCGCCGAGTGCCGGGCGCTGATTGAGGGCGGCACGAGGGAAATCACCCTTCTGGGACAGAACGTCAACTCCTATGGCAAGGATTTGAGCTGCGGCATGGATTTTGCCGACCTGCTAGCCGCCATTGCCCAGATTCCGGGGGATTTTCTCATCCGCTTCATGACCAGCCATCCTCGTGATGCCAGCGAGAAGCTCTTCGACACCATGGCGCGCTATCCCAAAATCGCGAAGCAGCTGCATCTCCCCTTCCAGTCCGGCTCCTCCCGTGTGCTGAAGGCCATGAACCGCCACTATGACCGGGAGACCTATCTGCAAAAGGTGAACTACGCCAAAAAGGTCATGCCCGAGCTGGTGCTGACCAGCGACGTTATTGTTGGCTTCCCCGGAGAGACCGATGAAGAATTTGAAGAGACCATCAGCCTGATTCAGTCCGTGCATTACGACAGTCTGTTCACCTTCATCTTCTCCCCCCGCCCCGGCACCCCCGCCGCGAAAATGGACGATCCCACCCCGAAGGAAGAGAAAAACCGCCGCTTCGACCGGCTCTGCGCGGTGCAGAACGCCATTTCCGAGGAAATCCACAATTCCTACATTGGCAAAACCCTCCGCTGTCTTGTGGACGGCAAAGACAAAGACCTTCTCACCGCCCGCACCGAGGGCGGACGCTTGGTGCGCTTCCCCGGCTGTGACGACATGATCGGCACCTATCAGGACATCACCATCACCGCCGCCACCACATGGAGCCTGAGCGGAAAAGCGGCGGATATCTGCTGAAAAACATAGAACAGGACGGAATCAACAATATGGCACAGGCAACGAATGAACTGACCCCCATGCGGCGGCAATATCAGCAGATCAAGGACCAGCACAAGGACTGCATCCTGATGTTCCGCCTGGGCGACTTCTATGAAATGTTTGACGAAGACGCCAAACTGACGGCCCGGGAGCTGGATCTCACCCTGACCACCCGTGACCGGGGCAAGCCCAAGGAGGAACAGACGCCCATGTGCGGCGTCCCCTACCACAGCGTGGACTCCTATATTGCCCGGCTGGTGCAGAAGGGCTACAAGGTCGCCATCTGCGAGCAGATGGAAGACCCGGCCACCGCCAAGGGGCTGGTGCAGCGGGACATCACCCGCATCATCACCCCCGGCACCGTCACCGAAAGCTGTATGCTGGACGAGAACAAAAACAACTACATCGGCTGCATTTACGGCGAAAGCGGAAAATTCGGCCTTGCCTTCTGCGACGTTTCCACCGGCGCGTTCTTCACCACGGTCTGCTCCGACGCCCAGAACGTAGCCTCTGAGCTTGGCCGCTTTGCCCCCAGTGAAATCCTCCGCTACGGTTCCAATGTGGACTGCGAGGTCATTGAGGACGCCGTTTTCCGCCGCCTGAATTGCTGTGTCAGCGAGGGAAAGCAGGAGCTGTTCGCTCTGGAAAGCGCGGAAGCACTGCTGGAAAATCACTTCCATGCCACCCTTTCCCAGATGGGCATTGCGGGAATGCCCGCCGCCGTCATTGCCAGCGGCGCACTGCTGCAAACCCTGCTGACTCTGCAAAGAAACGATCTTGCCCACATCCGGGAGCTGCAATATTACACCACAGGCCGGTTCATGGAGCTGGATTTGGACGCCCGGCGGAATCTGGAACTGACGGAGACCATGCGTTCCAAGGAAAAGCGGGGAACGCTTCTGTGGGTACTGGACAAGACCCACACCGCCATGGGCGGGCGGATGCTCCGCTCCTGGCTGGAAAAGCCCCTGCTTGACCCGGTGGAGATCACCCGCCGCCACGGCGCGGTTGAGGAGCTGACGGACAACGTCATCGTCCGGGGCGAGCTGGAGCAGGCTCTGCGGGACGTCACCGATCTGGAACGGGTACAGACCCGCATCGTCACCGGCACCGTCAACTGCCGGGATTTGCTGGGACTTGCCCGTGGCTTCCGGGCGCTGCCCGACGTGAAGGCGCAGCTGCAAAAGTGCGACTCTCCCCTGCTCAAGAAGCTGGAAGCGGCCATCGACCCTCTGACGGACTGCGCCGACCGCATTGAAAACACGCTGGTGGACGATCCTCCCCTGACCATCCGGGAGGGCGGCATCATCCGCAAGGGCGCCAGCGAGGAAGCCGACCGTCTGCGGGACATCATGGAGGGCGGCAGCGGCACCATTGCCGCCATTGAGGCGTCAGAACGGGAAAAAACCGGCATCCGCACCCTGAAAGTGGGCTTCAACCGTGTATTCGGTTATTATATTGAGGTATCCAAGTCCTTTATCGATCAGGTACCCGCGAATTACATCCGCAAGCAGACCCTCGCCAACTGCGAGCGCTACATCACCCAGGAGCTGAAAGAGCTGGAAAATCAGGTGCTCACCGCCAAAGACCGGCTCACCGCGCTGGAATACCAGATCTTCACCCAGCTTCGGGAATACCTTGCCAAGCAGGCCGCCCGGGTGCAGCAGACCGCTGCCGCCGTGGCCGCCGCGGACACGCTGTGCAGTCTCGCCGCCGTTGCAGTGCAGCGGGGCTACTGCCGCCCGGAAATCACGCTGGGGCGGGAAATTACCATTGAAAACGGCCGCCATCCCGTGGTGGAGGCCATGCTGAAAGACTCCCTGTTCGTCCCCAACGACACCCACTTGGGTGCTGAGGACAATCAGGTGTCCATCATCACCGGCCCCAACATGGCGGGCAAATCCACCTATATGCGTCAGGTGGCGCTGATCGTGCTCATGGCGCAGATGGGTTCCTTCGTCCCCGCCCGCAGCGCGAAAATCGGACTGGTTGACCGGGTGTTTACCCGCATCGGCGCCAGCGACGATCTGGCTTCCGGACAGTCCACCTTCATGGTGGAGATGGCGGAGGTCGCCACCATTCTGAAATACGCCACCTCCCGCAGTCTGCTGATTCTGGACGAGATCGGCCGGGGCACCTCTACCTACGACGGCATGGCCATCGCCCGCGCCGTTCTGGAATACGCCGCCAATCCCAAGCGTCTTGGGGCAAAGACCCTGTTTGCCACCCACTATCACGAGCTTTCCACGCTGGAAGACAAGCTGCCCAATGTGAAAAACTACAACATTGCGGTGAAAAAGCGGGGAGAACAGATGATTTTCCTGCGGAAAATCGTCCCCGGCGCAACGGACGACAGCTACGGCATCGAGGTCGCCAAGCTGGCGGGCATTCCCGCCCCGGTCATCACCCGCGCGAGAGAAATCCTCGCCGAGCTGGAAAGTGAGGGCGTCGTGGCCGCTCCTGCGGCACAGAAAGAGCCGGAAGACCAGGTCAGCATGATGGACTTGACCTCCCAGCAGGTGGTCGCCGCCCTGAGCGCCATTTCCGTGGAGACCCTGACCCCCATTGAAGCCATGAACGAGCTGTACAAACTGAAGAAAATGTTGGATTAAGCTATGAAACGAAATCGCAGTCTCTCCGCCTGTCCCACCGCGCAGGAATCCGTCGCCGGCGGCGTCTACTTTATTTTCCAGCTGGTGCTGCTGCCCTCCATTCTCCGGTGGGTCAACGCCCAGCTTTCCCAGCCGCTGACCGAAACGGAGCTGAACTTTACCTACTACCTTATCAATTTTCTGGCGACAATTCTGATCTACCATGAATTCTTGGGGCGCAGCGCCCGGCAGGCGACCCAGCACATAGCGTACTTCTGTCAGGCGGTCGTTCTGGGGCTTGCCGCCTACTATGCCTGCAATTTCCTGACCCTGCGGCTGATAAGGCTGCTGGTTCCCGGCTTTACCAACTACAATGACGCCGTCATCTCCGCCATGAGCCGGAGCGGACGCTATCTTATGGTCGTCAGTACCGTGATTCTGGTTCCGCCTGCCGAGGAGTGCGTCTTCCGGGGGCTGATCTTCCGCAACCTCTACGGAAAATCCCATTGGGTCGCTTACGTCGTATCCATTCTCGCCTTTGCCGCCATCCATGTTCTGGGCTACATCGGAAAATATTCTCCCCTGGAGCTGGTCATGGCGGTGCTGCAATACCTCCCGGCGGGGCTTTCCCTTGCCTGGGCGTATACCAAAAGCGACACCATTTTCGCGCCGATCATTATCCACGCCTGTATCAATCTGGTCGCCATCGGCGGCCTGAGGTGAATCTATTATGCCGAAAATCATTCAGTTATCCCCTCATATTGCCAATCTGATCGCCGCCGGCGAGGTGGTGGAGCGCCCCGCCTCCGTGGTCAAGGAGCTTCTGGAAAACGCAGTGGACGCGGGCGCGTCCAAAGTCACCGTGGAGATTCGGGACGGCGGCATGACCTTTCTCCGGGTCACGGACAACGGCTGCGGCATGTCCCCCGAGGACGCCCGGACGGCCTTTCTCCGCCACGCCACCTCCAAACTCCGCTGCGCCGAGGACCTTGCCGCCATCGGCACCATGGGCTTCCGGGGCGAGGCATTGGCCGCCATCGCCTCCGTCAGCCGCATCGATCTTCTGACCAAAACGGCGGGCAGCATGTCCGGCACGTCATTAAAGCTGGAAGCGGGAAAAATTCTGGAAGAAACCGAGATCGGCTGTCCCGAAGGGACAACCATCATCGTCCGCGACCTCTTTTTCAACACCCCCGCCCGGATGAAATTCATGAAATCCGACACCGTGGAGGGCAGCCGTGTGACCGCCGCCGTGCAGATGCAGGCGCTGGCCCACCCGGAGGTTGCCATCCAGTTCCTCCGGGACGGCAAGCAGGTACTTTCCACCCCGGGAAACGGCGGATTGCAGGCGGCGGTCTACTGCGTCTATGGCCGGGACTTTGCCCGGATGGTGAAGGTGGACAGCCGCTGGGAATCCTACACCCTGACCGGCTACGTCTCCAAACCCACCGATGCCCGCCCCAGCCGGGGTCTGCAAACCTTTTTCGTCAACGACCGCCCCGTGAAATCCAAGCTGCTGGTTTCCGCTTTGGAGGAAGCCTACCGCAACCAGATCATGGTTGGGAAGTTCCCCGCCTGCGTGCTGCATCTGACCCTGCCGCCCAACGCCGTGGACGTAAATGTCCACCCGGCGAAGACGGAGGTGAAATTTCTGTCGGAAAAAGCGGTATTTGACTGCGTTCACTACGGCGTACTGGGGGCGCTGAACACCCAGACCGACCGCCCCGAAATCCGGTTCCGGACGCCCGCCGGGGAGACCGCCGCGCCGGTCGTGCCCGACACTCCCGCCAAGGTGTCCACCCCGCCGCAGATGCCGCCCCGTCCGGAAAATCCCGCCCCGAAAAGCAGCTTTTTCCGCACCATGACACCTCAGGAGTACAAAACCTTCTCCACCGCGTTAAAGGACGCACCCCAGCCGAAGCAAACTGCGGCGGCAGCAACGGCGGCAAAAATTGAGCGTCCCGTCAATATGCCCCTGCGGGAGTTCGTGATGCTTCCTCAGGTTCAGGCGAGCCAGACCCCACCCAAAGTGGAAAAAGTTGCGCCTGTACCCCCCGCTCCCCCCAAAAAAGAAGAGCCGGAAGAAATGGAGCAGACCCAGCTGCCCATGCCCGCCGAGATTCCGTGGCGGATGGTGGGCGAGCTTTACAACACCTATATTATTGTGGAGCAGGGAGACGATGCTTTTCTCATTGACAAGCACGCCGCCCACGAGCGCATTCTCTTTGAAAAGCTGAAAGCCCACCCCGAAAAAATCAGCGCCCAGAGTCTGCTGTCCCCCATCCCCGTGCGCTTAAGTCCCGCCGCAGCCGGGGAACTTCTCGCCAACGGGGATATGCTGGACGAATTGGGCTTCGCGGTGGAGGAATTCGGCGAAAACACCGTGCTTCTGCGGCAGATACCCATGGATCTAAGCCCGGACGACGCCGCCGAAGTTGTGGAAAGTCTTGCCGCCGACCTTCTGTCCGGCCGCCGGGAAAGCAAGGACACCGTCCGGGACGAGTTGCTCCACACGGTTGCCTGCAAGGCCGCCATCAAGGCCGGGTGGGTCAATGATGAGCAGGAGCTTCTCGCCGTGGCCAAGGAGGTCATGAGCCGGGAAGACCTGAAATACTGCCCCCATGGCCGCCCCATCTGCGTTTCTTTAAGCAAAAGGCAGCTGGAAAAGCAGTTCAAGCGGACGTAACGCCCTGTTTGGAGTTATTTATGAACAACATCATCTGCATCGCCGGGCCGACAGCCTCGGGGAAAACCGCGCTGGCCGCAACACTGGCGAAGGAACTGAATGGTGAAGTGGTGTCCTGCGACTCCATGCAGGTGTATAAGCGCATGGACATCGGCACCGCGAAGCCCACTTTGGAGGAAATGCAGGGAATCCCCCACCACATGATCGACGTTGCCGAGCCGTGGGAGGATTTTTCCGTCAGCCGCTACTGTGAGATGGCCGCCCCCATTGTGGACGATATCCTTTCCCGGGGAAAAACCGCCGTGATTGCGGGCGGAACCGGGCTTTACATGGATTCTCTCATCCGCGGCAACGCCTTTGCCCCCTTCCCCGCCACCGGTGTCCGGGAGCGGCTGGAAGCGCAGGCGGATACCGTGGGCATGGAGGCCATGCTTTCGCAGCTTCGCTCCGTAGACCCCGACGCCGCCGGGCGTCTGCATCTTTCCGACCGGAAGCGCATCCTCCGGGCGCTGGAGGTTTATCTGGAAACCGGCGAGACCATTACGGAACACAACCGGAAGACGCAGGCCGTTCCGCCCCGGTACTCCCCTATCTGGCTGGGGCTGGACTTTGCCCAGCGGGGCGAGCTGTACCGCCGTATCGATCTGCGGGTCAGTCTCATGCTTCAGCAGGGGCTGGTGGAGGAAATTCAGGGGCTTCTCGCCGACGGCATTCCCGAAAAGGCCACCGCCATGCAGGCCATCGGCTACAAGGAATTCGTGGATGCTCTTGACGGCCGGTGTACAATAGAGGAAGCCGCCGATCTGGTGCGCCAATCCTCCCGCCGCTACGCCAAGCGTCAGCTGACATGGTTCCGCCGGAACAAGGCCATTCACTGGCTCATAAGGGACACCGGAGACACCGGGCGGGAAATTCTGGAAAACGCTCGACGGATTGTGAGCGATTTTGACAACTGAAACGTGTTAGGATGTGGATACCCTAAAAATACGGCAGTTCTTGGGGAGTTATGTACCTGCCGAATATGAGAAAGAAGGTATCCATATGTCTGACGCGATCAACTTACAGGAAGCCATTTTGAAGGAGGTTCGCCGGGACAAGGTCCCCGTGACCCTGTTTCTGATGAACGGCTTCCAGCTCCGGGGAATCATTACGGGCTACGACAGCTTCGTAGTGGTGCTGGTATCCGATGGCAAGCAGCAGATGATCTACAAGCACGCCATCTCCACCCTCGCCCCCATGAAACCGCTGAAGGCCGCAGCCGCAACTGCGTGACGCAAAAAGGGCAACGGAGCATAAGCCTTCCGTTGCCCTTTTTTCAGTGTAAACTCCGGTTCCCAATCCAAACAGAAAGAAGAATTCTTATGTCTATCGCCGAAAACGTCGCCGAAATTCGCCGCCAGATGGAGGCCGCCGCCCTCGCCGCGGGACGTGACCCAAAGGAAATCCTGCTCTGCGCCGCCACAAAAATGAACGACGCCGACGCCGTGCGTCAGGCCATCGCCGCCGGTGTGGACTGCTGCGGCGAAAACCGGGTGCAGGAGCTGACCGCCAAGCTCGCCCAGAACGCCTACGACGGCGCACCGGTGCATTTCATCGGCCATTTGCAGACCAACAAGGTTCGCCAGGTGGTGGGCAAGGTCTCCCTCATTCAAAGCGTGGACTCGGAGCGTCTGCTCGCCGCCATTGACCGGGAAGCCGCCCGGCAGGGCATTGTGCAGGATATTTTGCTGGAAGTCAACATCGGCGAGGAAGCCAGCAAGTCCGGTTTTGCCGCGGAGGACATTCTCCCTCTGATGGAAAAAATTGGTGAATTTTCAAACATATGTATTAAAGGTCTCATGGCAATCCCCCCAATCAGCCACATTTCGGGAGAAAATCAAAAATTTTTTCAAAAAATGTTCCACTTATCTGTTGACATAAGGCAGAAAAAATACGATAATGTCAAGGTGGACTGTTTATCCATGGGCATGTCCGGAGACTTCGCCGACGCGATCGCTTCCGGCAGCACGATGGTTCGTGTAGGCACCGCTATTTTTGGTGCCAGAGACTATGCCAGGGATTCATCAAAATGATGTGAGCATACATTAGGAGGACATATAGAATGAGCTTGTGGGATAATGTAAAGAAATTTGCCCAGCCCTACGCAGACGACGATTACGATGATTACGGCGAGGATGACGATTACCTCGATGATTATGAAGAACCCGAGAAGCCTGCTCCCGCCCGCCGCAAACCCCGCCGCGCGCCGGCACCCGCTCCCGCCCCCGAGGAGGAAGAGGAGGAGGAAGCCGACGATTACGGCTTCGGTCCCATGACCAGCACCACGTCTGCCGCTCCCGCCGCCGGTTTCTCCGGCCAGGTCCTGAACATGAACACCGGCAACAAGCAGGAAGTGGTTCTGTTCCGTCCCGGCAGCTTCAACGACACCTCCAAGGCCGCCGATGACCTTCGCAACCGCAAGGCCGTCATCGTCAACATGGAGAATGTAGACAAGGCCATGGCCCGCCGGGTCGTGGATTTCCTGTCCGGTTGTGTGTACGCCCTGGACGGCGATGTGAAAAAGATCGCCCAGTCTGCTTACCTGTTCTGCCCCCACAATATGGACATTGTGGGCGATCTGGAAACGTTGCAGGCCGAGGTTGAAAGCTATATCTAAAAGATAGGAAGGTAAGTCACCATGTTTACACCGCAGCAGATCGATCAGATTTCTTTCAGCAAGTCTACTTTCGGCGGCTACAATATGCAGCAGGTAGACGAGTTTCTGGAGCCTCTGACGGAGGATTACGTAACGCTGTACAAGGAGAACGCCCTGCTGAAAAGCAAGATGCGTGTTCTTGTCGGCAAGCTGGAAGAATACCGCAAGAACGAAGCGGCCATGAAGGAAAAGGTCGCCAACGCCCAGCGCACCTGTGACAAGATGGTCATGGAAGCCGAGGCCAAATGTGCCAAGATGCTCAGCAGCGCCAACGCCGCTGCCGCTGCACAGGCTGCCCAGCCTGTCGCCCAGCCCGTCCAGAGCGTCCCCAACAACAGCGCCCTGATCGCCGCCGAGAACGCCCGTCTGGAAGAAGCCCGCAGAACCGCTTCCGCCCGGATCAACGAGATTCAGGATCAGATGCGCTCCTGCATTCAGGCTCTGGATCGGATCAAGACCGCCAACGCACCGGCCGTCTCCACGGCTCCCACGACCCGTGTGGCTCCCGTAGTGCCCGCAGCTCCCGCTGCCCCGGCCGCTCCTGCCCCCAAGGTCAGCAGCGACGACGTAGCCGACGAGATTTCCCAGAACATTGAAGCGATCATCGGCACCACCACGGACACCGCCCCCAAGGCCGCGCCCAAGCACCCCACCGCCAATGATTCCACCACCAGCCGCTTTGCCAGCCTGAACCTGCAATTCGGCCGTAACTACGATCCCACCTCCCGCAGATAAGGGAAAAACCTATACGTTTAAGCTTTGACGAGGACACGTAAGCCGTTCCGCCGCTTTCAGAGAGCTGCCGTTTTGGTGCAAGGCAGTAAGCAGGAGACGGTTTGCATCACCTCCGAGCAGCGCGCCGAACCCGAAAGGCAGTAGACCGCGCCGGGACACGCCCGATACAGCGTAAGGGAAGCTCTGATTCAGAGATTCCCCGTGAGTGCCGGTTTTGCCGGAACGAGAGTGGTACCGCAGAGGTCAACGCGCCTTTGTCTCTTTTGACGAGACAAGGGCGCTTTCCTTTTGATCGCAGGGTCGCACTTCCCTGCCCCACATTATCATGAATTCATTTTTGGAGGTAAGTATTCCGATGGATTATAAAAACACGATCATCACACCGAAAACCGATTTCCCCATGAAGGCGGGTCTGCCCACCCGGGAGCCGGGTATGCTCAGCCGCTGGGAGGAGCAGGACCTCTACGAGGCCATGCTGGAAAAGAACAAGGATCTCCCCCCCTTTGTGCTCCACGACGGCCCTCCCTTCAGCAACGGCGACATCCACATGGGTCACGCCCTGAATAAGACCCTGAAGGATTTCATCGTCCGCAGCCACGCCATGATGGGCTATTACACCCCCTACGTCCCCGGCTGGGACAACCACGGTCTGCCCATTGAGACAGCCATCATCAAAAAGAGCAAGCTCAACCACAAGGCCATGCCCGTTCCCCAGTTCCGCGCCGCCTGCGAGGAATTCGCCGAGACCTATATCCAGCGCCAGATGGCGGGCTTCAAGCGTCTGGGCGTTGTGGGCAACTGGAAGCACCCCTACCGCACCATGGACAAGCACTTTGAAGCGCAGGAGGTCAAAGTCTTTGGCCGGATGTTCGACAAGGGCTATATCTACAAGGGCTTGAAGCCCGTGTATTGGTGCCCCGTGTGCGCCACCGCCGTGGCCGAGGCCGAGATCGAGTACCATGATGACCCCTGCACCTCCGTCTACGTCAAGTTCCCCATGAAGGACGATCTGGGCAAGCTGGCAGGCTTCGACCTGAGCCGCACCTACTTCGTCATCTGGACGACCACCATCTGGACGCTGCCCGGCAACCTTGCCATCTGCCTGCACCCCAGAGAGACCTATGTTCTGGTCAAGGCCGAGGGCGGCGAGACCTATATCATGGCGGAAGCCCTGATGGACAAGGTCATGCACATCGGCGGCTTCGAGCATTACGAGGTCATCGCCTCCTACCCCGGCCAGTTCTTTGAGAATATGCTGGCACAGCATCCCTTCCTGGACAAGACCTCCCGTCTGGTGAACGCCGAGTACGTCACCATGGATTCCGGTACGGGCTGTGTCCACACCGCCCCCGGCTTCGGTGCCGACGACTACCAGACCTGTATGCGCTACGGCATGGATCTGGTCGTCCCCGTGGACGACTACGGCCGCCACACCGACTACGCCGGCAAGTACGCCGGTATGAAGACCGAGGAAAGCAACCCCGTCATTCTCGCGGACATGAAGGAAAGCGGCGCTCTGTTCGCCTCTGAGGAGATCGTCCACTCCTACCCCCACCACGACCGCTGCAAGAAGCCCATCATCTTCCGGGCGACCCCTCAGTGGTTCTGCTCTGTGGAGTCCTTCAAGGACGAGGCCATCGCCGCCTGCAAGGATGTGAAGTGGCTGCCCGCCTGGGGCGGCGAGCGGATGATCAGCATGATCCGGGAGCGTGCCGACTGGTGCATTTCCCGCCAGCGCCGCTGGGGTCTGCCCATCCCCGTGTTCTACTGCCGGGACTGCGGCAAGCCCGTCTGCACCGACGAGACCATCGCCCACCTCTCTGAGCTGTTCGACGAATACGGCTCCAACGTCTGGTTTGAGAAGGACGCCATGGAGCTGATTCCCGAAGGGTTGAGCTGCCCCCATTGCGGCGGCAAATCCTTCGACAAGGAGACCGACACTTTGGACGGCTGGTTCGACTCCGGCTCCACCCACTACGCCTCCCTCATGAAGGACACCCCCGAGCTGTGGCCTGCCGACGTCTATCTGGAAGGCGCCGACCAGTACCGCGGCTGGTTCCAGTCCAGCCTTCTGACCTCCGTCGGCGCGCTGGGACACGGCGCACCCTTCAAGCAGGTTCTGACCCACGGCTGGACGGTGGACGGTCAGGGACGCGCCATGCACAAATCTCTGGGCAACGGCATCGACCCTGCCGACCTGATCAAAGAATACGGCGCCGACATCGTGCGTCTGTGGGCCGGTTCCGCCGACTACCACGCCGACGTCCGCTGCTCCAAGGAGATCTTCAAGCAGCTGTCTCAGAGCTACCTGAAGTTCCGCAACACCGCCCGGTACTGCCTTGGCAACCTGAACGAGTTCGACCCCGACAACCTCGTTGCTCCTGAGGACATGGAGGAGCTTGACCGTTGGGCGCTGACCCGTCTGGACGCGCTGGTGCAGGTCTGCCGCAAGGCTTACGACAACTACGAGTTCCATGTAGTGTCCCACGCCATCAACGATTTCTGCGTTGTGGAGCTGTCCTCCTTCTATCTGGACATCATCAAGGATCGTCTCTACTGCGAGGAAAAGGACGGCCTGCGCCGCCGCTCCGCCCAAAGCGCTCTGTTCCTGATTCTGGACGCCATGGCGAAGCTGTTCGCCCCCATTCTGGCCTTCACCTGCGACGAAATCTGGCAGTCCATGCCTCATCGCGCCAGTGATGACGCCCGGAATGTCCTGCTGAACCAGATGCCGGAAGGCTTCGCCCAGTACGCGCTGGAAGACGCCGCCATGGAAAAGTGGGATGTGGTCATGAAACTGCGTCAGGACGTCAACGGCATTCTGGAAAAGGCACGCGCCGACAAGCGCATCGGCAAGGCGCTGGAAGCCCACGTCACTCTGGCGACAGAGGACGCCGCCATCCGCTCCGCCTGCGAGGGAGTGAATCTGGCCGAGGTGTGCATCGTCTCCGACTGCGTCTGGGCGCAGCCCGAGGAAGGCGCTGAGGTTGGCACAGGCGTCAACTATCCGAACCTGACCATTGGCGTATCCGAGGCCAAGGGCACCAAGTGCCCCCGCTGCTGGATGCACAGCCAGCAGGCAAACGCCGAGGGTCTGTGCCCCCGCTGCGCCGCCGTCGTAGCAAAAATGGACGTAGAATTCTGATTTTCCCTTAAAAAAGCCCTAAAATGCTGTTGTTCGGGAGCGGCTTTGCCGCTCCCGAACTTTTTCCAAAAAGCCGCACGAAAAAGCTTGACAAATCGACTTTCCGTGCTATAATAAGCGTGTTCGGTTCGAGACGCCGGTATAGCTCAGTTGGTAGAGCAACTGATTTGTAATCAGTAGGTCGGGGGTTCGAGTCCGTCTACCGGCTCCATCAGAACCGGCGTGTTTCTTGAGCCAGAAACCGAACGAACAAAATATGGGGGAGTTCCCGAGTGGCCAAAGGGGACAGACTGTAAATCTGCTGCGTTTCGCTTCGATGGTTCGAATCCGTCCTCCCCCACCAAACGAAAGAAATCCGAACTTTTTCCCTGTGGGGGATGGGTTCGGATTTCTTGTTTATATTAGGGATATTTCCTATTAAATACCGATTGGAAATCCAGACGGCGTAGCCCAAGCAAACAAGTTTTTGACCCAAGTGCCCCCAAAAATGATCCCAAATAGCAAATCGTACTATTCCAAGAAACACCTAAAAGTTAGAAAAATGCCCGGTATTCAGCCAGAATACCGGGCATTTTGCAGTTGCGATCACATGACTCAAGCCTATGACCTCCGGCTTATGAGCTGGTTATTTTATCGAGTAAATAGCGAAAAATAGTTTGAAAGTGCATGAAATAATAGGAAATAGCACGATTTGCATGTTGAAAAGGTTCACTGGCTGTTGGCTGATTTTATATAACCTATCCCCAAACTATCCCCAAGGAATTTGGCGGAAAAGTTCGGAAAGCCAGGAAATGCGCTTTTAAGATTCTTGCTGCTATTCAAATCCATAGGACTTTTCCATAGTCCTTAGTAATTGAAATGGTACTTTTGGGGGCGTGCTATATGAAAAGTCACTGACAGCGGGGAGAAATGATTTCCTTCTGCTGGTTTGCTCATTGATCGTAGGGAATTCGGAAGTAATCCAGATACTTCTTGAATCTGTCCTGTGCAGATAGGCAGGTATCGCGCAAATAACCGCGTTCATTCCGCCATTCCTTCAATCCGCGGTAGTAGAACATCTTGAGATCATCCTCTATGATGAACGGTACGATGTTGTTCCGCAGACATTCTTTGAAAAGCAGCAGCCTTCCTACTCTGCCATTGCCATCCTGGAAAGGGTGGATGCGCTCAAAGCGATAGTGGAAGTCCAGCAGGTCGTCAAATGTTTTGCTTTTCACCGCATAGTATTCAGCAAGCAGTTTTTTGATCTCTGCACTGACATTTTCCGGTTCAGTAGTATCCATCCCGCCGACCTCGTTGGGCAGCTTCTTGTAATCGCCCACGGCAAACCAGTCAAGGCGGGAATCGGAAGTTCCGCTTTTCAGAACAGTGTGCAGCTGTTTGATGAATGCTTCACTCAGCGCATAATTTGCACTGTCGATAATCATATCAATGCACTTGAAATGGTTGGCGGTTTCGACCACATCGTCCACCTTCACTGTTCCATCGGATACGCCAATGGTGTTGGTCTCGAAGATATACCGCGTCTGGTCATGGGTGAGGCGGCTGCCTTCTATGTGATTGGAGTTGTATGTCAGATCAATCTGGATTTTATGGTAAATGCCGCCGTGCAGTTTTGCCGCTTTCTCGGCTTTCAGCACCTCGAGAAGTGTCTTTGGGGCGTCCGTTTTCTTGTTAATGCGGTCGGGCTTCTTCGCAGTTTCTGGGATGTTCCATGTCTTGCCGGTCAGGAATGCACCGTCGATTTTTCCTCCGGCACAATATCCACGCACGCTGCGCTCGGAAACACCCCATTTTTTTGCTGCTTCTGCAACAGAAATATATTTCATAGCGAACCCTCACTTTCTATACACTGATAGTATAGCATGTTATCGGCAAAATATCAATATTAACATATTGAATTTAGATTGAATTTTTCCGATAGCGGCAATCATATTCATCTGCTAAACCAAATGCAACGTTTATTTACCTATCGAAAGTTTGAAATACTTATCATTTTCTTGATTTTTTAGAAAAATCATGATATGTTATTTTTGTATTGTTATATTCAGTACTAAGTAGCTCATAAAGGGGATTAAAATGGCTGTTAGCTATAAAGGCTGTTGCATATTTTTGTAGACAGAGACATGAAGAAAAAAGATATGGAAGAAGCTACCGGTATCACGCATTATCAGATGCACAAGCTTGCCAATGATAAGGATACGACCACCGACGTGGTTGGTACGATTTGCGCTGCCCTTGAAGTGAGACCAAATGATATTATCAGAATGGAAAGTGATGACCGCTTTATATGACAGTAATAATGATAAGATATAATAGCATTATCGAAAAGAAAAAGAGGTAAAACCGATGAGAGTAGCTGACTTTTTCTGCGGTGGTGGTGGCTTTTCTGAAGGCTTCCGTCAGGCAGGATTTAATATAGTTTTTGCGGTAGATAAATGGGAACCGGCAATCACCACATATAAAGGGAATAAACCGGGAGTAAACGCTATATTAGATGATGTAATTCGGATTTCTAACTTACCAGATGATGAATTTGAAGCATTAGTTCCAGACTCCGAGGTTATTATTGGCTCTCCTCCGTGCCAATCCTTTTCACATTCTAACAAATCTGGAAACGCAGATAAATCAATAGGTATTCAGCTTATTGAAGCTTATTTGAAGATTATCGCACGAAAAAAATACAAGAAGAATTCAATCTTGAAATATTGGGTTCTTGAGAACGTGCCGAGCGTAAAAGAATATATAAAGAGCGAGTATACTGCCGCAGATTTAGGATTAGAGGGTTCTTTCATCCTTAAACCTCATGAAGGTAATTCAGGCAAATATAACGCGAAATATTATGGCGCTCCGACTAACCGAGAGCGATACCTATGCGGTGAGTTTCCTCCTCTTCAGAAAACGAATACGGATGATAATGTTAAAACCCTTGCGGATGTACTCGCTTCATTAGGAGATCCGTTAAGTCAAAATCCAAATGAAGTAACTGACTTAAATTATCCAACGCTAGTTCTTCCCAAAAACCAAGTGACTGATCACCAATATATTTATGAACTTGCACCGTTTGAATGGAAAACCGCTGAAAGACTAAAAAGAGATAAGGGCTATATGGGAAAAATGTCTTTCCCGGAGAATTTAAGCAAACCCGCAAGAACAGTAATGGCAACAATGACTGCAAGTTCCAGGGAAGCAATGATTCTGGGGTATAAAAAAGGGAAATATCGTCTTCCGACAGTAAGAGAAGCAGCAACAATGATGAGTTTTCCCATTGATTATTGGTTTTATGGAAAAACCAAATCAATTAAACATACTTTGGTCGGCAATGCAGTCCCGCCAAAAATGTCATATGCAATCGCAAAGGCCATCATGCTAAAAGAAGAAGGGTACATTCCTACACAGTATCCCCTGATTCATCATGACGAGAATATTGCATTTGTGAATCTGAATGGAAACGTTTTTCCACAGAAGCAGGAAAAAGAGCGCCGCAGGACTGCAAAATTCAAATATCATATTCCCTATTTGATACAATCCGAGTACCGTGTTGAACTGACAAATTATCACTCTGATTTCGGAGACAAACAGCACAGTCCGGCTTTTAAATGGGATGCAGAAATTCATTATAGTCAGGGTAAAGAAAAGGCAAAAGTATATACACCAGAATTGACATTAAGCCAAATTGATGAAAATCTTAGGCCCTTTGTTAAGGAGTTTATACGTCAAAAATGCGAGAATCTTTCATCATATAATGATTTTCAGACAAGATACTGTATGACTACAAAGAATCGCAAGGAATTGAATATTATAGGACCATATGAATTATTGGAAGAAGTAAAAGCCTTTTTAGTGAAGACCATCCCTGAGCAGCAATTCCAGAATCAGGTATCTTTGCAAGAAAATCCCCAGAGTTTGCCTTTGGCAATTGCAATTGGTTACATTATCCTGAATCAAATTACTCACGAAATGGGAGGAAAGTAAAATGGACGCTATTACCAGGAAAGCGAAACTCGATGAACTGAAGGGAAATCAACTCAATATTGCCATGACAGGCATTCCTCTACGCTATAAGGGAACTACCCGTACAGAGATAGTCTATCGTATTCCTCTCGATTATTTGGTATATAACAAGTATAACGGGAGAATAGGGTCAGATGTATTATCTTACGAAAAGCAAAATGGTGTGTTAAACGCCGAGTTGGATGACGACAAAGCCATAATTGAGAAGTTTTTGTACGAGTCCAAAATCGACAGGAATAAAATTACTATGGATAGCCTTTTGAAAAATGGGCAACAGCGGTATGGCATTGTTACTTCTGATGGTACTATTGTCGACGGAAACCGCAGAGCCATGTTGTTAAATAGACTATTCCACAAAAGAGAAGAACTTGGCTACTCTTATGAAGAAGTCGAAAAATGCAAATACTTTCTAGCGATTATTCTCCCTGATGATGCAGAAGAAAAAGATATTCAGCAGCTTGAGACAATCTATCAGATGGGTGAGGATGATAAGCTTGATTACAATCCTATCGAAAAGTATTTGAAATGTAAAGAGTTAAAGCGTCTTGGCTTTTCTGAAGAAGATATTGCCGGATTTATGAGTGAAAAGCCTTCCCAGGTCAAAGAATGGTTAAGCATTCTCAACTTAATGGAGGATTACTTAAAAGAGTATGACTACGAAGGCATATATACTCGCTTGGAGAAAACGGAAGGTCCTTTCGTTGATCTCGAAAACTATTTAGACTCTTACAAAAAGAGAGGTGCTAATGTCAGAAACGCAGACTGGACATACACAGATTCTGATATTTCCGATCTGAAGCTAGTCTGTTTTGACTACATACGCGCACGTTATGAAGGGAAAGAGTTCAGAGACATTGCAAAGACTGGAAAAGATGGAAGCATCTTTTTCTATAAGGGATTGTGGGACGCTTTCTTGCAGCAACATCAAGAGAATACCCCTACAGATACACAGACTGTTGAAGAACTCAGAAAGGATTATCCGGCTGAGAATCTCAGCACTTTGCTGAGAAAACGAGACAAAGATTGGACAGATAACGCCATCGGTCATTTAACTGGAAATTTGAAACGTTTTTCGCAAAAACTTAGCGACAAACGTGCATCAAACAAGCCGGGTGAACTGATTGAACGTGCGTTAAGCGCACTTCAAGCAGTCGATTGCGAACAAGATAGCTTTGTGAATGATCCTCACATTGAAGAGATGGTGAGAGAAATAAGTAAATTAACTTGGGAAATGAAGAAGATACTGGAGCGGAGATGATTGGACATGGCAACCATTTCTATCGACTACAATTCCACAAACAAGGAAATATACCTGTGCGGAGACATTGAAGCTATAAAGAAGAATCGGTTTGCTTGGAGATACGTTAGAGACTATCTTTCTCCACGCGAAGAAGCTGGGCGCATTGTTGTTCCTGTAATGGATGGAGAGCCATTTGCGGTCTTATCTTCTGTACGTTCAATGCTGAGCAAATATGGTTTTTCAGAGAAGAAAACAGATAGTTCTGAACAGGTATTACTTGATTTCTATGAGGAAGAACGAAAATTTGATGAGTTTTCGCAAAAAGCTCTTCACATCCGGAACAATGAGTGCAACAAAGACGAATTTGAAGAATTTACTAACTCTGTTGCCCTTAATCTTCCAGCGAGATCTTTGTATCCGTTGCAGTTGCTTTCTGCATACCATATGGCTTTTTCTCAAAATGCCTGTAATTTCTCTGTTCCTGGAGCAGGAAAAACCAGTATAGTATACGGAGCTTATGCGTACCTACATAGTTTGGCATCGGATAATGCAAAACATATTGATAAATTACTTATTGTTGGCCCGTTGAGTTCATTTGGCCCGTGGGAACTTGAATACGAAGAATGTTTTGGACGAAAGCCAAGTGTACGGCGCTTGATTAGCGGAATTGGTAAAACAGATAAGCAGGATTATTTGATTTCGAACCATACTTCTGACTTGACATTGATTTCGTATGCCTCGTTGCTCTCTTTGCAAAAGGAACTCGGCTTTTTCCTGAGAAACAACAAAGTTATGATGGTGCTAGATGAGGCACATAAAGCCAAAAATTCATCCGGTGGAGTTATTGCACAAGCGGTGCTTGAACTTGCAAAATATAGTAGTGCGCGCGTTGTTCTTACTGGTACACCTGCACCCAATGGATATGAAGACATTTATAATATGTTCAAATTCATTTGGCCTTCCAAAAATGTTATTGGCTTTGAGGTAAACCAATTGCGCGATATTACTGCATTGGGAGATCAAGCGCGTGTTGAACGATTAATCAACAATATTTCTCCATATTTCATTCGCATTCGAAAAAGTGATTTGAATATTCCCCCAGCCACAATCAACCCTCCGATTGTTGTGCCTATGGGAGAATATCAGAGACGAATCTATGACTTCATCGAAAAAAAGTACATGGATGCTATGATGGGCGAAGGTGAGCCGGACTTGTCTTCTAAATTCAAGGCGGCGTTAGCACAAGCAAGAATGATTCGACTAATGCAAGCTGCATCCGATCCAGCCATGCTTAGAACTCCCTTGTTCGAGTTTATGGATGGTGATGAATATCCCGCAGAAGCGTATCAGGCGATTGATGACACCGATGTACTAAAAGCTATTCTGGAGTATGAGGCAATTGAAACGCCGTCAAAATATCTGGCTGTTGAAAGACTTGTAAACCAGATCATTAAAGAGGGCGGAAAAGTTGTTATTTGGGCAACTTTTATTCATACAATCCATGGAATAAAAGAATACCTGGAATCGAAAGGGATACGATGCCAAGAACTATATGGAGCAATTCCTGTGGAAAAGGAAGGCACTACTGATGATAGTGAGGAGCAAATTCTGACAAGAGAAAAAATAGTTAGGGCATTTCAAGATGAAGACTGTCCTTTCAAGGTGATAATTGCCAACCCGTTTGCTGTTGCGGAATCCATATCGTTACACAAAGCCTGCCATAACGCTATTTATTTAGAACGATCTTTCAACGCTGCTCATTTTGTACAATCAAAAGATCGAATTCACCGATATGGATTGAAGCCAGGAACGAAAACAAATTACTATTATATTCTCTCAGAAGATAGCATCGATGAAACAATCGATATCCGGTTGGCAGAAAAAGAACATCGCATGACGGAAATTATGGAAAGCATGCCAATTCCACTTTTCAACAATGTTTCAAATGATTTGGGCGATGAAGATATAAAGGCGTTGATTAAAGATTATGTTAGAAGAACTAAAAAGTCTTAATATCCAAAGTGGGCGAGACGAAATTATATACTTCTTATGCAATGTGGTTGGAACTTCACCTATTACTCGAAACGATGCAATGGTTTTGTGCAGTCATGCACCTGGGAAGCATCATCTCTCGTGCGATGATCTGATGGTATATTGCGCTGCATTTGGATGGATAATTATTTTAGATAATACTTTGTTGTTAGTAGATGATTTAAAAGAGTATGTTGAGCACGGCCGTCAAATAAATGATTATCTAATAAAGAGCGCAGTTAATCTATTGTTTGATTCGGATATTCTTACATCCAATATGTTTTTTTATGATTCTGTCCAGTCTCAATACGGTTTCAAGAATGAATGCTTTCCGTTAAAATTATCTTCGGTTAGGAATGTGCTTTTAAGTCAGGGATTTTTGTGCGTAAATAGAAACGTCACGGGTTCTTATTTTTATGTTTCACCAGAATATGAAACACTTGTAGCTTCTCATTGTGTCAAAAAAAGAAAAGCCATGTCGCTTGAACAGCTCAAAAAAAGGCTTGAAAACAATGAACTGGCCGGAGAAAGGGCCGAGTTATTTGCTTTAGAATATGAGCATCGAAGGCTTGGCCCTGAAGGCGGAACAAAGGTAAAACGCATATCTGATATTGATGTATCAGCAGGCTATGATATTGTGTCAGTTAATACCCCTGATTCGTTGAAAACTAATCGTTTTATTGAAGTAAAAGCAATATCTGAAGCGGGATTCTTTTGGTCAAAGAATGAGTATGAAGTCGCTAAACTTCTGGCAACAGACTATTATCTATATTTGATTGATTTAACGAAAATCTGCGATGATAATTACGAGCCAGAGATTATTAATAATCCTGCGCAACAAATAACGGAAAATAGCCTGTGGCTTATTGAACCACAATCGTATCATATCAAAAAAATTGATTTTTGAGAGGAGTATGAGATGTTCAAGACATATGAATTGTTTAATCATAGAAACATCAATAATCTTGTTCCGGAAATATAATAATACTTTTGCCACACAATCAAATCCTTGCTAATACGCTTTAGCAAGGAAAACATATATACATAGTGCATAATAATGATTCCCTTATGTTTGTGAGGAGAGAAACATGATTCAAAAAAAGCGACGAAATCATTCTGACGGAGCGGGTTATTACACAAATTGGGAAAAAAGCAGGCCAAGCGGATGCATATATTGTGGAAAGCCTGCCGAAACACGCGAGCATGTTCCATCAAAGTCCTTGCTGATTGAGCCGTTCCCTGAGAACCTTCCGACAATTCCAGCTTGCTTTGAATGTAATAATGGCTTTTCAGCCGATGAGGAATATTTCGTTTGCTTCTTAGAAATCCTAAAAAGCATTGTTTATGAAAACTATTCGATTAGCAAGCATGTGAACGACATATTGTCAAAAAAAGAATCGCTACACCGGTTAATTGAATCTCAAATTTCCAGCAAGGGCAGCTACATATATCCGTCTTTTGATATCAATCGATTCAAAAGAATCATCACAAAGTTAGCTATTGGACATGCCGGTTACGAATATGACGATTTGAATTTTGATGGAGCGACAAATTTATGGTTTGAATTTGCTCCCAATATAAGTGCGGAACATAAGGCTGAATTTGAGCGCCCTAAATTATTGGGTGTCATTCCGGAAATATCCTCCCGTTTTTCGGGTAGTGCATGTATAATACAAAATGTTGATAATGGTGAGGTGTTTGCTTTATCAGACTGGATTACTGTTCAAGAACAAAGATATTCATACAATGTGTCTTTGAATGATTCTGGCGGCGTTTCTGTTAAAATGATTATCCTTGATTTTCTATACTGTCAAGTTGATTTTAACTAATTGAATTGCAAATGGTGTCTTAGTAGATTCACTTGCTTGTTAGTGAACTCGAAGGATACTGTCTTCTGCCGGAGGCGGTTCCATCTGCGGTGAGATTCCGGATTACGAACGGCATTGGCTAGGGTGGCAAGATGGCGGTACATTTGCAAGGAATCGAGTGGGGTTTTATAATATGCGTACCATCTGAAAATCCAAATAGGAGGGACACATATGGAAATTATTTACACTCGTGTCGGAGATTATTGCCTTCCAAACCTAACCGCACCCGAAAGCCCAAAGATAGGCCGCTGGGGAATGCTGCGGCACAGTTATCTTCGGAAATACCATGACGGACTCTATACAGGGATGCTGATGAAGGGAACTCTGAATTCCCACCTGGAAGAAATTGACTGGCAGGCGCAGGAAATGGAGCAGCGACTCATTTCCCAACTAGCACAGCAGGAAGGCGTTACCGAGTGGCTGAAAGCAGAACGCCAAATGGAATGGGTTGCCCGGATGAACAGCATTCGGCACCGGGCCGATGAGATTGTTCTGAATGAACTGATTTACGCCTAGAACACGGATCTTTATGAAAAAACGACAGACAGATTGGCATTTGCTCCAGTCTGTCTGTCGTTTCTTTTTTGTATCTGATATTCCTATCAAAAAAGCTCCTTGTTTTTCTGCCCCAGCAGAGACTTCAAATTCACAACCGCAACCGTGTCCAGATTCCGAAGCTGCTCTACATAATTGCAGGCTCTGCCAGCTGAGAAAAGAAAGTAGATATTCTCGTAAAATGGACGGACCGCAGTCGTTGCAGCCTCGATTCTTTGAAATTCAGCTTTGGGAAACCCCTCTCCAATATCATCCCAGATTTTTACATAGATCGTGTGATCCTTTGTTTCCTGCACATAATCAAAGTGAACGCCGTTGACTGTTACATTCTGCTGCTTTGGGTCATCAAAACGTAGAATTTCATCCCAGTAATAGTCGCCGTAGTTTTTCTTCATCCACTTCCAGCATACCGTTTTGAAATATTCCGCAACAATTGAGCGGTCAATATCATTCGCCAGCTGCTGCAAACTGTCCCCCTCAAGTGGTTTCAGGCAGTGGCCTTGTGACGGAAACACATACCGAAACCACGTTTTCCAATAGCCGCCTTTGGGATAGTAGTGCGTGCGAACGTGGCCAGTGGTATCTTTCCTTTGAACTGTTTCCAAAAGTCTGGCTTTATCCAAGGCTTTCAAATACTTATCGCACTTGTTCTGCGGAAAGCCGGAAAACTCCGCAAGCTGGCTGATGCGATTATGTCCGGTGGCCATTCCGTAAAGCAGGATATTGTAGGTTTCCGGGGTTCGGAAGTTCCTGTGCAACTCTGATTCTGCATAGCGGAAATAGGTAGAATTTTGCGTAAAGAGCGACAGTAGATTCTCCGTAAAGCTCTTTTGAAAATCGAACAGCCGCACCAGCTCCGGGATACCATCCGTAATTGCGATTGCCCGCAAGGCATCCAGCGGAGCTAGTGCCTTGTTTTCAGACAGAAGCATAGGCACCGTGACTGCCGTCATTTGGAGAATATCAGACGGAAACGGCAATTCTATCTGATTCCGAACAATTAACACAACATAAGCTTTCCCGACGAGTTCCGGAAGCGCATTCAAAAACTCTTCCTTATCATTTCTATCGTCCACGTCATCGAAAAAGATGACTGGGCGATTTTTTGTTTCTCCGATTTCTGCGAAGAACTCCCTCCACAGCTTGCACCCGGGCCGGAATATCTGTGGGGCAAATGCCGCATCCAGATTTCGGAAAGAAAAGTATTGCCCGCCGTATGCTTCCAGGTAGCTTTGCGCCAAGAATGTCTTTCCCATTCCGCTTTTACCGCATAGCTGCGTAATCCACAGAGATGCTTTCTGCATCCAATAATTGCTGACACTGGTGTGGAGTTGTTTCGTATATTCTTCAATTCGTTTCATTTTTATCACTCATATCATAAGTTGATTGAATATCGCTCATTGTAGCACATCCTTCAATGTGTTTCAATACGGCTTTTGAACATTTTCTTCCGTATTTTTGATTTATTTCTCTTAATGTTCGATTTTCCAAAACAATACAAGGAAAATACGTCAAAACACTTCGATGTTTTAAGACATCTGATTTCATAGAAAACCCGTCTCGATGCCTACCATATGAGGGGATAAATCATTTTTCCGGAAAACACCCTAACAAAACCTCATTTTCCCCGCGATAAGTGAAGGGGAAATTTCCGGCGGCGGTTGTCATAC
>ERZ772855.1069-NODE-1069-length-28233-cov-5.327738_pt1 | contig 28233 bp, 27 predicted proteins | sample MGYA00511900_ERZ772855 | MGnify/ENA primary metagenome ERZ772855 (study PRJEB29015, sample SAMEA2737701) | human gut metagenome | biome: human gut; feature: human-associated habitat; material: faeces | place: China | collected 2012 ... | reverse complement strand
CTAACGATAGCAAAAATGGCTGGTGTTGAGGAAAATGATATTGACAGGCTTTTAGTCAATCCACCAGAAAAAGTTGAAATCGAAGTAAAGTATAAAATTGATGTGACGGTTATGGAGGGAGTATCCCAAACAATATTAAAAAAGGTAATCTTAGTGCTGTTGAAAATAAGCCGGATGATCAAGAGTAAATGTACGTTCAGATTTTCTGGGTGCTCTTGACATACCGGCTTATTTTTGCTATTAAATAAACAACGGCTTAACAACAGAAAACTGCTGTTAAGCCGCATCAATTATCATAGAAGATCTGAATTTACAGAAAAAATTTCACACCGTCGAAAAATCACCATAGTTCTAATGAATCTTCTGCATCTACCCACATCTGCATATTCCCGTCCAAATATAATCGTACATATTCAAGTGGTTCATCAATAGCAAGTGCGTTTAATGCACAGTCTGATCCGGGTGTAGTTTTTAAATTCTTTTCAGCTTCCCAGCAATCAATGCGGAGCATATAGCCAGCAGAGGTGTAAACATCAATACTATTGCGCTGTGGATTGTATTCTGCAAATATTGTTCTCATCGTATCTTATCTCTCCTTATCATTCAATCAATTATCAGTTACAAAAATCAGAAGCATTTCAATCAGTTCACCATGTCACTTTTATTTTGTGTTATACTGTTTTATAGATTTTTCTTGCCCTTGTATTTGCCCTTATCAGAGTTCGTAAACACTGATGGGACGATATAACACAAGGGAAACAATAAGGAAAAGCTCACCTGCGATAAATCCAGTGTTTTCAAGGGCTTGTGGAGAATTTAATAACAAAATATAACAGTTATTAAATCTCTTAAAACAGGTGAAATCTCAATTCAAGTTTGCAGAACTGACTCAAAAGAGCTCGAAGGAGCTCTTTTTCCTTTTTTATAATGTAAGCGCCAAATAATCCCGCGGCTAGCCAACAACCGCTTCTAACTTCATAATCGTAGTTAGACTATTTTACTACAACAACTACAATTATGGAGGACAACATCATGGCAAACACCAGAAAATCTCGAGTTCCAAAGGAAGAACAGTTGAAACTTATCAATGAATGCCGGACCAGTGGCATGACAGACATTGACTGGTGCCGCGAGCACGGCATTGCTGTCAGCACCTTTTACTACTGGGTAAAGCAGCTTCGAAAGGAAGCTGCCCAGATACCGGCACCTGCCTATGGTCATTCTGAGAATCCCCGACCCAAACAGGACGTGGTTCCCATTGACATAGTACCGGAACGCTTCCCGGTACAGCACACTCCGTACCTTGACAATCCTCATACGTTAGAGATCATTCTTGGATGACATTTTGATGATAATCATATAGTTTGTGATGAAAATAATAAAAGGGTAAAAGCTCCATAGCAAGTACCGTGACAGCTATAATCCGCTTTTGGCGGCCTACTTCAAATTTTATTTTCGAATGTTTCCCGAAAAAGATGCACTATTGTATTGGAATAGTCACTCATAGGATTAGTTGCTTATCTACATAAAAAATAACTTGAAAGACGAGGAGAAAAGAAGTAATATATAATTAAAAGAACATACATTCGAAAAAATGGGGAACTTTATGGGGAAATTATTATTAAAACAAGATGAAATGATATTATTAAAAAATAGTGAAGCAGTGAAAAATATAGAAACATATGGGAATATGTATGACTGTGTAATGCCGTATAAAGTATTAAGCGAGATTGACCTTCAAAAAAATGAATTGTTTAATACAAAGGCAAGGGCTACAATTTTAGGTAATAAGAATTTATTATTTCAAGAAATTAAGGATGAATGGTATGCAATTGGATGCAATGATGAAACAACAGAAGAAGTGCACTGTCAATTATGTGGAAGGAAGAATAAACGTATTTTCTATATAAAAAATAGAAAAAATAATAATGAGTTGCATGTAGGATCAGAATGCATAAAGAAATTTCCGGATATTGAAAATATCAGTGTTATAAGAAAAACAATGCGAGAACAATTATCTTTGCAGAATGAGAACAAGAGACGAATTCAATTTTCGGAGATAGAACTGGACAATGTTGATTATATAAAGAATGCTGAAAAGTGGTTTTCGGATTTTCGTATTTTATTACCAGCAGTGTTATACAATAATATAAAAATGGTTCTGTATAATCTGAACTCCTTAAAGACAAATTATGTTAAAAAAGGTGGAAAGATTGAAGACATAAGGGAACAGTATATAGCATATAAGAAATTATTTGAAAAGTACAAAAAGGAAGCTCTTCAATTTTATGAGACAAATAAAATGAAACCTCTTATTTGTAGGAAAAATTTAGCTGACTGGTTGGAAACGGAGCATCTAAATGTGTGGAAACACGTATTAGAGAATGGAGGTTTTTTAGATAGAGAGACCTTAGAATATTGTTATCAGACGGAGTATGTAAGAGCACATCTAAAACAATTTAATATGAAAATACGAGATGATAATATTCAAATAGTAGGAATGAATGGCCCCTTTATACGTTTTCAACTCCAAAATGAGGACTATCGATTACCAGTTTACCTGCTGGTTAGTACTAAGGATTTTATGAAAAACATAGGGTGTTATTGCTTGACAAATAAAAAATATAGTTATAGTAAACATGACTTAGTTGGAGCAAAATTTGAAAAAAGTAATTCAAATTTTGAAGCTATATGTAATCGGATGAAAAGTGCGATGGAGAAAAGTGGATTACGTATTGAAAAGGCAATATATACGGATGATAAATATTATGTTAGATTACCTCAAGTTATCCGTGCATCGAAATGGAGTACTCAAAAGTCGATAACAGAGATTGGATATAAAAGAGTTGCAGAAAATAATTTATATGAAATATTTGATAGATGTTTGCTACAGACGGAGATATTAGTAGTACTTTTGGAAAAATAAGAAACAAATTGGATGCAACACAAAAGAAATGGATTTCTCAGGGCGAAAAAGATAACTTAGAAGAAATTTCCAAGGCGATGTCAGTACAAAAACAACGTGAATTTGTACCGTATGCATAATTAAAATTCATTGGGGGGAGATAAGGTGGATATAGAAAGAATAAATCGTGTATATCGATGGATGGTTGATGTTTCACAGCAATGGTTTACTAGGAATGGAAATGTAGCTGCTTCGCAAAACGATATTGTTGGTGTGAAAAATGATTTGTTTTTTATTTGTCAAGATACACAAAAAACTTTTCCATTGATAAGTAGTGAACTTTTTAGGCTAAAGGATACTTTATTTTTAGCTCAGGGAAGAATTAATCCGGTTATATTTGGTGAAGTGATTTCTTGGTTAAGGTTTTTAGAAAATACAGCAGACAACAATGATTTTTGGAATATGATTCACCCAACGGTTGAGCAGACATCAAGAAAATTGTTTGAGGATGGGCATTATGCTAATGCATCTGAAGATGCTTTTATAGAAATAAATTCCAGAGTTAAAAAATTATATACAATTATAAATCCTGAAAGTGATAGAATACCTGATGGCGTTGAGGCTATGAATACAGTATTTTCAGCTAATAAGCCGATGATTCGACTTGCGGACAATACTACGGATATTGGAAAAAATATACAGAAAGGATATATGCAGATGTTTGTAGGGGCTATTTCTGCATTAAGAAATCCGAAGGCACATGAAAATATTAGGTTAGATAGAGAAGAGTGTAAGAAAAGACTTGTTTTTGCTAGTATGTTGATGGACAAGCTAGATGAAGGAGTAAGATATATGGGGATATTGGAAGAGGATTAAACGTTAGATCAGTGTATTGACTTGTACTTTGTCAAGAACCAATTGCTTTACTATAGAGAAGGCAAGTTGTTTTACTAAAAATATACATTGAAAAAACAATTTTTCGTAGGAAGTATGTACTGAGGAATTCAATAGAATAAAATATGGCATATTATCCAAATTCATAAGGTACAGATTTTGCTATTTTGCTACATTGACAATTACATATTTCTTTGTTATTCTCTGCTGGTAAGCAGATTTTTTCTATTTCAAATTTCTAAATCAGCGTAAGTTGATATCTGTGACTTCAGAGGAATTCCTGCTTATTTACCCCATTTAATACAATAGAGCAGGAGATGATGAAGGACAGTGTTTACTCTGCGTATTGCCGTTGTTTATTCTCCTGTAGATGTGTGAGAGGAGAATACGAATGGTAAAACGATATGAAGAATTAACGATTTCGGATGATTTTATGTTTGGTAAGGCGATGGGAGATAAAGTGCTTTGCCGGGATGTGTTGGAACGGCTGCTGGAGGAAAAGGTAGGAGAACTGGAGGATGTCCAGCCGCAGCGGGAGTTCCGGTATACTTCGGGTGGTAAGCCGATCCGTCTAGATATATATACGCGGGATAAAAAGCGTATGTACGATGCGGAGATGCAGAGTCAGAACCATCAGCCGGTGGAGAAGCTTTGACCCATTTGGCAGGGGATATGCGAAGTATTCTTTTCAGAATCTGTGCAAGGAAGACAGGGAGCTGTACCTGAAGGATGGAACGGAGAAGATTTGGGAAGGTCGGAGGAGACCTGAGCCGGAGGATAGATGAAGCGGTGCGTAGAGCACGTAAGAATGAGGAATGGAGGTCGGAGTACATGAAAGAACTGTTACATGATGACGACGTCAGAGAAGAAGGCAGGGCAGAAGGTGAAAGCCAACTGGTAAAGCTGATAAATAGTATGATTGCTGGCGGTGATGGAGATAAGATTGCCTTGTTTGGAGAACCGGAAATCTATGTAATATAATCACAAAGCATACATTCTGACGATTTCGGCAGCGAGAGCTGATCCACACATCTATATCATCTCAATGAATTCTATGCTTTTATACCCAATTAACCATTTAGAGCATAGTGCGTTGAGAGACAGGTGGGGAGGCAGAAGTCTATCCTTTTTTTCAGGTACTATGAGAACAGGAGGATACGATGACGAAGAAGAGACAAGAAGCTGTACAGACGGAACGGACATTGGTAGAACAAACGGCAATAGAACAGCCAAAGGCGAATGTGAAGTATAAGGATACGATTTTCCGAATGCTATTCTCGGAACCGGAACATCTGCTTTCCCTGTACAATGCAGTGACGGGGAAGGATTACCGGGATCTGTTCTACATAGCCAGCGAATATCAGGTCTTGGTGGATGGAAAGTCATTGTATTCGTCCGGAATCCAGAAGATTCCCACACCGAAGTTCCTGGTATTTTATAACGGACTGGATCACAAGGTACCGGACCGGATGGAACTGAGGCTGTCGGATGCCTATGAGAACCCGGTGGACGAGCCTGATCTGGAATTAAAAGTTACGATGTTGAATATCAATGCCGGACATAATGAAGAACTGATGAACAGCTGCCATGTGCTGCAGGAGTATGCCCGGTATGTCGCAAGAGTCCGGAAGTATGTCGCGGAAATGCCGTTGGATGAAGCGGTAGAACGTGCAGTTACGGAATGCATTAGGGAAGGGATTCTGGCAGAATTTTTAAAAAAGAATCGCGCGGAGGTAGTAAAAGTGAGCATTTTTGAATATGATAAAGAAAAAGAAGAGAAGAAGCTCCGCAAGGCAGAATATGAGTACGGTAGAGAACAGGGAAGAGAAGAAGGAAGAGAAGAAGGAGAACGTTAAAATATACCCCATAAAGTGGACACGATAAGAAGAAGGGCTCCTTAAAAATGGACACAAGAAGAAAGGATAAAATCCTGGTTAGTGGACAATAAAAGAAGGGATTTCTTCTGGTAGATGATGTATAATAAAAGTATCTATCGGAGGAAATATGAAAGAATACACACCGAAACAAATTAGGGAACTCAAAGCTAACCCGTACACACTTAATGTGACAAAGAACAAGCTTTATTTTACAGCTAAATTTAAAGAAGATTTTTGGATCAGCTATCAGGCTGGTAACGCTCCAAGAAAAATTCTTCTGGATTTTGGATATAATCTAGAGTACTTTGGACAAAAACAGATAGATGACATTGTGCAAAGAATAAAGCGTCAGGCTCTATCGGGCAATGGCTTTACCGAGGGCGAAAACAGACAAAAAAGAATTCCTATGAAAGCAACAAATGAAGAGGACTTGTCATCACCGCAATCCATAGAACGTATGCAGAACGAGCTTTTGTATCTAAGACAAGAAGTAGAGTTTTTAAAAAAAATTATTATTGCGGACAATTCGAGGAAGAGAGATTAGTCATGGAGACTTCAGAAAGCAAATTTGAAATCATCCATGAGACGATAAATAAAGCAAATAATACATTGTCAGTTAAGATGCTCTGTGAAATAGCAGGAGTATCAAGATCCGGTTATTACAACTGGGTACATTCAGCGGATAAAAGAGCAGAAAAAGAAGCACAGGATAGAGCCGATTTTGAATTGGTATTAGCTGCATATAGCTTCAGAGGTTATGATAAAGGGGCTCAAGGAATCTATATGAGATTGTTACATATGAATCCGCCAATCGTTATGAATGTCAAGAAAATAAGACGGTTGATGAAGAAATATGGTCTTATATGTAACATAAGAAAGGCAAACCCTTACAGAAGGATGGCAAAGGCGATAAAGACGAATAGTGTTGCTGATAATCTTGTGAAACGGGAGTTTGAAAAATATGGTCCGAGAAGGATATTGCTTACGGATATAACCTATGTTCCATTTGATGGTCGATTCTGCTATCTATCAACAATTATAGATGCCTTTACAAAACAAATTTTATCGTATGTGTTAAGCGAATCTTTAGAAGTGGATTTTGTTTTGGAAACAGTCAACCTGATGATAGAAAAGCATGGAGTTTCCCTTACAACTAAAACAATCTTACATAGTGATCAAGGGTGCCATTATACGAGTTGCAGTTTTATACAACTTGTCAAAGATAAAGGCTTAAGACAGTCTATGTCCAGAAGAGGAAATTGTTGGGACAATGCACCTCAGGAAAGTTTCTTTGGACGTATGAAGGATCATATAGGAGACAGGCTAAAAGAATGTGGAACATATAGCGAGGTTCGTGCCATTATTGACGATTGGATGGATTATTATAACAATGATAGATATCAGTGGGAATTAGCGAAGCTTTCTCCCAATGAATACTATAAATATATAACAACAGGCATATATCCGATTAAGGGAAAAATCCCTTCTATGGATATGTATGATGAAGAAGGTAATAAAACAAACTGATATAGCCATCTACTGGTTAGAAAGAACAAATTCCTTCTTCTTAATTTGTCCTTGACAAGGGGTACACTTTAATTGGCTGGACGGATGAAGTGTTGTAAGCAGGTCTCGCAGGAGTTGATCTGGGTTTTGGCAGGGGTGGCTGCATTTATGGGAACCGCTGCAGTTGGCATAGGCGTATCACATCTCGTACGTCCATTGTTTATCGTCCGCTATAGTTATCCTGCTTCCATGGCAGCTTATATGGTGATGGGATACTGCATTTCCAAATTGAACTTCCGAAGATTCTGGGCAACACTTTTATGCATCACGGTTTTTGCCTTGCATATGCCGGGCTTGATCGGAATCTGCCGCTCAGAGAGAGAATTAAATAAGAATACCACAGCGTTTATGCAGGCAGTACAACCGGAACAGGATGAGATGTCCGCGGTGGAAACTGGCGGAAAAATTTAGTTTTACATATTATCTGAATGAAAAAAATGAAATGAGCCGAAATCACAAAGTGTATAATATTATCGAAGCGAGAAGATATTGAAGTAAACACTTCATAGGTTCTTTCCATGGTTAGTTGAAATGAAATTAAATTCTTAGAGAAAAGAGCTCATTTCAATATTAGGTGTGGATGATGAACAGACATATAAAAAGCACCTAGCAAAGTAGGTGCATTGTAATCAATAGTGGGACTCGAACCCACGACCATACCTTTATGAGAGGCACGCTCTATCCACTGAGCTATATTGCTATATATTCTAGAAATTTATTTTAGCATGAAATTTCTAGAATACCAACCCTTATAAAGCTTACAAAAGATTGTTAGATTTTGTAAAATAGCATAGAAACTCAAATAGTGATTTTACATCTGTGTCTGGAATACAATCATTATCGTATAAGAACTTGATCAATTCCGGAAAAAGTTTGAAAGAAGCTTTCCGGAGCGGACCAATCGGATGAGGTTTTTCACATATTGAATACAGATATCCCTCTATTTCTACAGAGCGAGTAAACCCAAACAGAAAGAGCAGAAGAGGACGAGAGTCTTCTTCTGCTTTTTGCGCTATATAATCTTGAATGAGGACATGCATGGAGTGAACATCAAAATCATGCCAGATAGGATCCTGTGGCTGCCTGGCTGTCGAGATTAAATCTGCGTTGAAGTTTTGATCGATCTGAACCATTTCCTGCATGAGGCAGTAGTCCCTGTATTTTTGCAATGATTTAGCAGTAATGGGATTTTTAGGGTATCTCTGATTATAGAGAGAGGTCAGGTAGTCAATAGCTTCATTTCCGGTCAGCTCATTTTCTCTTAGAAGCGTTTTATAGTGTGTTACCATGAGGTTTGTGTGCTGGCTGTAGTTGTAGGTACCGGCTACATAGTTGATAAAAGTATGCTGTAGGGGGCGAAACAACGCAGTTGTTAATTTTCCACGGACAGGGTCATAGGTACGAATAACGTCAAGGAAAGTAAGGAAACATTCCTGAATGATATCTTCATAGTTGATATAGGAACTGGTAGCAAAATATTGACGGCATTGCCCGGTGATAAATGGCAAATTTTTTTCCCATAAATAGACCAGAAGGGCATTGGATTCTTCACAAGGGGAGGAATAGGAATTAAATTTTTCAATGAGTGTGGCTTCCGTGCCGGTATCATAGATACTATTTTTCATGTGTCTAAAGCGCTCCTGATGCTAGGGATAAAATCGAATACTCTATTCATAATAATAACCTCTTGAATTATATAAAACAATTATATTATGTATGAAAGTTTTAATAAATGACATAAATTTTTTAATGATCATGGAGAATAACACTTTGCAGCATACAATATTTGATGATTTTCTAACATAAATAATTGCAAATTAAATTAGTAAAATGGAAATTATTATAGAAATGTCAAGATCGTGATGAGATTTTTATAAGAAAGAGGATTTGACAGTGAGTGAAAATTATCCGCTTCGTCCGAAGGAGGACAGGGAGCACATTATCAGAAATAAATTTACGATGCTATCGTTTTTATGTAGCGTATTGGTGATTTATATACACACATTTAATCTGGGTATCTATCAGATTGACGGCAATAGCCTTGGGGTGGGAAAAGTCGTATACGAGATAGAAAGCTATATGAATGCTATGATCAGATTCGCGGTTCCCATGTTCTTTATAATTTCCGGGCTGTTGTTTTTTAGGACATTTGAGATGAAAAATTTATTCTCAAAATGGAAATCAAGAGGGAAATCGATTGTGGTACCATATATTATATGGTGTACCTTGTACTATGTATACTATTTGATTCTGACAAATATGCCTGTCATTAAGGATAGGATGAATCAGGAACCGGTTTCATTTTCCTTTATAGAATGGCTACGTTGGCTGACGACGGACGAATACTATACGCTTTGGTTTCTACAGAATCTAATTGTATTTATTGCTTTGGCACCTGTAATCTATGGATTGCTGAAGGAACGCGGTAAAAAAATACCGGTCGGATTTGCGTTATTGGTGATTAGTATTTTAGCTTTAAGGCGTGTAAATATAGGTATATTTGAGGGCTTGGAATATTATTTATTAGGCAGCTATATCGGCATGAACCTCAAGGAAAAGCTGGCATATAGAAGTAAGGCTGTTACTGTAATTTCTGCATGTTATGTAGTATTTTATCTCATACGAGGCTTTCGGACGAGTAATGTAGTAATGATTAGCTTATTCTGTATTTCTCTATGGTTTGTGTTGGATAAATTTGTACATGAGGATAATCTGCCATGGTGGATGCAATTAACTTTCTTTACCTATGTTGCGCATGATATGCTATTAGAAGCATTCGAAAAAATACTTTTTGTGGTGGGTGGCTCGAATCCGGTAGCTGCATTATTGGATTATCTATTTATGCCAATGATTGTAATGTTGGTATTAATAGGGGTAGCATATGGCTTGAAAAATAAATTACCGGTAGTCTGGAAGACAATTACAGGAAGGTAGGCTTCATACCTGTTAATGGAAAATCAGGATAGGATGAATATGGATTCCAAAGAAAAAAATAATTACATCTATATTTTAAAGGCACTCGCAATATTCAGCGTAATATGCGCACATGCCACGCCGCTTGCGGAAGGCAGCAGCAAATGGAATATGCTCAGTGCACAGGTACTGGATTATCTGGGGACATTTGGTGTGCCGGTATTTTTCTGCATTTCCGGATATTTGTTCGGAGGCAATACGAGAACCTGGCGAGCGTTCTGGAAGCGGAAAGCGACGACACTTTTTTGCCATGGATCTGCTGTGAGACATTATTGTGGCTCTATGTGGTGCTCCGGAAGGGAGGAATCAGTGTGTCTGCATGGCTGTTGTTCCTGCTGGGATATCATCACACGACGTATTATCTTACAATATTAGTGGTATTTTACGTGCTCTATTGGAAAATACATAAGCCCAGTGCAATCCGGGTACTGAATGTTATCTCTGTGATCAGTATGCTGGAAACCGGCTGGAATGTTGGAATCTTTCATCGGGTGAACACGGCGCTGGATAGTTATTATCTGAATCCGTTTAACTGGATGCTGTTTTTCGGAACAGGTCTTCTGATACGGCAAAAGGCACAGGAAGCAGAGCGGAGCATCAGATGGAGTAATTCACTGGGAAACTTATGCGTGTGTGCGAGTATCGTGTATTTTTCTGTTCATGCTTATTTCGGATTGGAAATGTACTATTTTTCGAGATATGCCGTGATCGGTAATCTGTTAAATCTGGGAACGGTGGCATATCTCGGTCAGATATTGATGCATTTAAAGAAAAAGGAGTTGCTTTTAAAACTAGGTGACTGGTTTTTTGCCGTGTATTTGTTGCACCAGTTCGTAGTGGGAATCGTAGTGGCGGTCACGAATCATTGGGACTGTTTTTTTGCTTACCCTATGCCGCCCCTGGATCATATTGGTGATCACAGCAGGCGGAGTGATGGTGGTAGACCGGCTCTTTAGGAAGAAGCTGTGCTGGGTGAAGAAACTGATCGGAATCCGGTAAGCATGAAAGAGGCTCCCATAGTAAATTTACGTCTGGACGCACTTTGGTGGTTGAGGAAATGACATCAGAATGATATAATCAAAATAATATGCAAAATGTAACTATTAGGAGGATACCATGGAAGAACGGGAAATCGATTTGTTAGATATGATTGCAGACATTCTGTCTCATTGGAGAGGACTGTTGGCAGCGCTTATCATAGGTGCCATTTTGATGGGAGGATTCAGTTATGTGAAGTCTTACCGAAATGTACAGAGGATACAGAGTGTAGAGCAGGAAGTGCTCAACAGACAGTCGGTAGACAATCAGATTGAACAGCTGGAGCAGCAATTGACCCCGACACAGGCGCTGGCGGTGCAGGCATTAATAGAGCAGGAAAAAACGTGTGCAAGGCAGAAGGCATACATGGAGAATTCGTTAAGCATGCAACTGGATCCGGAGCAGATTGCAGAGAGAGATCTGATCTACAGCATCACAATGGAGAATCCTGAACAGAGCTGCCTGTTGACACAGGTGTACACAGATCTTATCAATAGCACCTCCATGTACCAATGGATAGAAGAAAAAACAGGAATTGCAGCAAATGTTGTCGGAGAACTGGTTTACACGGAAGCAGGCAGGAACGACAGAGCGGTTGTGAATAATGCCCGGAACTGTGTAGCTGCGAATCCTATGAAAAGCAATGTGAAGATCATTGTGCGTGATGCGCAGGAACCGGATTGTGATCAGTTGGCAGAGGCGGTCAAAGAGTATATGACAGAGCAGCAGAAGACATTGGAGCAGAGACTGGGTACCCATCAGCTGATATTGCTTTCTGATACAGGAGCTACGGTAGCGGATGCCAATCTCAGGAACCTGCAGCGTAACAGCGTGAATGACCTGGCGACACTGGCGACAGCGGTTGGAAAAGCGAAGACGGATCTTACCGCAGAACAGCAGCAGTATTATGACTTACTGACATGGGAAGAAAGTGAAACGGTAGAAGCAGAACAAAGCGATGTTACCGGAGAACAGCCGGCAGTGAGCCCTTCAATCAGCAAAAAATATGTGCTTTTGGGAGCTGTTTTATTTGCATTTGTTTATGCGGGAATTCTGTTTCTAATCTATATTTTCAATAGTAAGATCCGCGTATCTGATGAACTGCAGACCTTGTATCATATTCCGCAGATCGGTGTGGTTGTCAGAGATTCCGGTAAACAGTTCGTGTTTGATAAGTGGATTGATGATTTGCGGCATTATGGAAAACGCAAATTTAATGCAGAACAGTCTATGGAGCTTGCTTTTGCAGCAGTGAAGATTGCAGCGGCGAAGAACCGGTTAAACAGTATCTGCCTGATGGGATGCAATCTGGATGCCGGCGCAGGAAAAGTATGTGAGACATTGAAGACAGCACTGGAAAAGGAACAGCTGAATGTTACGGTCTTGGACAACGTGCTCTACAATGCGGAAGCCATGGAAAAAGTGGATGCCATGACAGGTGTGGTGTTGGTAGAGAAGGCAGGTTCCACGCTGTATAATGAGATTGCCGGAGAACTGGAATTGCTGAAGAGACAGGAAATCGCAGTATTAGGCGGCATCGTAGTAGAGTAGAAAACAGCTGTTTGAGGTAGTGAGTGTATGGAGATGAATAAGAGAGAAACGAAAGTAACATGGTTGGATGTGATTTTAGCGCTGCTTGCGGGAACTGTAATTGTAGCAGGGATTCTCTGCATAGCGCAGACGATATGGTCAGGATATCATTTTCTGGATGATCATGAATTGTTTCGGATAGAACAATCAGCAAATCAGGGGCAGCCATTGTTGACCACAGTAAAAGCATGGATTCTGAATGATTTGAGAGTAAGGTATCGTCCGCTGTACTGGACAGAACGGGTGACCGTAGGGTATTTGTTTGGGAGTAATCTGACGGCATGGAATATTTGGACTGCTGTGAAGGGGGTTTTTTCGTTTGCACTTTTGTATTTAACAGCGCGATTTCTAAAAAATACAAGACTAATAAGCTTCGTTTTCCCTATGATAATTATGTTGGGAGCACAGTTTACACCCTGGTATCGCAGTGCAAATCAGGAAAGTACCGGACTGCTACTATGTTCCGCGATTCTTTGCCTGATAACAGCGCAATATAACCACAGAAAATTTACGTCAGTTGCGTACAATGTTCCGATTGTGATTCTGGTCGTTTTGTCTGGGCTGGTTAAAGAGAGCTTTACCTTGTTTATGCCGGTGTTCCCAGCTTTGAAGCTTTGGCTGGAATATTGGGATGGCTGCGATGCTTCTTGGATGGGAACTTCTAGAAAAGGGCGTTTGTTGCGGATGATTCGTAAGAATCTTGTAGTATATTTGTGCATTCTTGTTGCGTTTCTGTTTAATGTTTACATGATCTTGTTCCGAGTAGGAGTGGATCAAATCAGTTATGCTGGTTTTCATAAGGACACCAACTTAGGACAATATTTATATGGAATCAGCAACAGTTTATTCCAAAATATGAAATGGAATACATTGATTGCAGGATTGTTATTACTTATGATGCTCTTATGCTATCAGTTGATAGAGAAGTACAATATAAGGAAATATTTAAGCTTATGTGCAATTTTAGTTTGTGCGATGGTGCTTCAGTTGGTAGCTCATGCTAGGAGTCAAATGTGGGAAAGATATTTATTTCCATACATTATTGCCTATGCACTGTTATTTGTTCTTTTGGGATATCACATTTTTGAGAAAGATAAATTCCGAAGGAAGATTTACTTTGCGGTATTACTAGCATTGTTGGGGATGACGGTTCCGACTGCAGCGAGATCTGCGCGGGATTATGCAAAAGACGGAGAGTGGACGCGAGAGTATTTTCAATGCATCTTAGAAAACACGACATCGGAAGATCGAATTGTGGCTGCGTTAGCTGATGGAGAAGTAGATCTTTCGACAGAACGTTGGCTGGAGGCGCATGGTAGATCGCAAGTGTTTTCGTTTGTCGGTGAGGAATGGAAAAACATGGATCAGTTAGGCGAGGCATTGACAGGAGAATGCTCATGGGAAAATGTAAAAGTAATAACTTGTTATAGTTATGCCCAGATTTATACATTGTCATTCGTAGACGGAGTCTCAGAGGATGATTTCGACACTTATACATTTGGAAATTATATGGTAATGGTGAGAAAATAACCTGAAACGAGCAAGCAACAGTGTGAGTCACAAGAAATAAACAGAAAGGTCCGGTGTATAACCGGACCTTTTGGTTTTACTTAGATTCTATTTCTCTAAATCAATGGTCTTGAGTAATTCACGAATCTGTTCTACTGTCAGCCACTCTGTATTATTCCCGGAACTGTAGGAGAAGCCTTCGGGGACTCTCTTGCCGGTAGGAACGGCACGTCTGGATTCACTCCATACCATCTGCGGATATACGATGAAATGCTTGTCATATTCGTAGGTATTCAGGGAGTCTTCTACGGTGACCATGATCTCATGAAGCTTTTCTCCTTCGCGGATACCGACTTCCGGCATCTCGCATCCGGGCAGCATAGCCTGTGCCAGATCAGTGATCTTGAAGGAAGGAATCTTGGAGATGAAGGTCTCACCGCCTTTGGATTCTTCCAATGCTTTGATCACCAGTTCCACGCCCTGCTGCAGGCTGATCCAGAAACGGGTCATGCGGTAATCGGTGATGGGAAGCTCCTTACCGCCGTTTTTAATAATGTTATGGAAGAACGGAATAACGGATCCGCGGCTTCCTGCTACGTTGCCGTAACGGACGATGGAGAAGCAGATATCCTTGCTTCCGGCATAGGCGTTGGCAGCAATGAACAGCTTATCGGATACCAGCTTGGTACCGCCATACAGATTGACAGGATTGACGGCCTTATCCGTAGACAGGGCTACGACCTTCTTGACACCGGTATCCAGTGCGGCATCAATGACGTTCTGCGCACCGTGGATATTGGTCTTGATGGCTTCCGCAGGGTTGTACTCACAGGCCGGAACCTGTTTCAAGGCAGCGGCGTGAATGACATAATCGACACCTTCGAAGGCTCTGGTCAGACGTTCCTTGTCTCTCACATCACCGATGAAGAAACGAAGTTTGTCTGCATACTGCTTGAATTCATTCTGCATGATGAACTGCTTGAACTCGTCACGGGAATAGATAATGATTTTCTTAGGATTGTAATGATCCAGGACATATTTGGTAAATGCCTTACCAAAGCTGCCGGTACCACCTGTGATCAAAATGGATTTATCATCTAATAACATAATGTCCTCACTTTCAAAACTAAAAATTCCTAATTATAATAGCATATTATATGGGAAAACGCAATTATTAAGCAATTTATATTGACAGAAATGGTTGAACATCCTTTTTTTTTTCTGCCATAATGAGAAAAAGAGGAAAAAATACAGCAAACAGGAATGAGTGGGAAGAGAATTTCTTGTGGGAGGACGGAACGTGTATACGTATGCATTGTTTGGACTAATATGGTGTCTTATTTGTTACGTGGGTTTTAAATTCTCGGCGAATTGCAAAATCCCGGCTTTTATAGCCTATATCATATTGGGAGTCGGACTGTTGGTCCGGATCGTATATTCTGTGAAAGTATTCGGATATACAGGCGATATTATCAGCTTCTCGGATTGGGGAGCCAGGGCGGTAGAATATGGCTTTTCCGGTTTTTATGTCAAAGATTTCCTGACGGATTATCCGCCCGGGTATGTGTATGTCCTGTATGCGATCGGACGGATCCGCGCGCATTTCCATATTGCACAGTACTCGGTCGTGGATCTGTTTCTTTTGAAGTTCCCTTCAATCTGCTGTGATGTGATGTGATGTGTAGCTATCTGATCTACAGAGAATCCCGTAAACGCATGCATTTTAGCGAACTGCAATCCGTTTTCCTGATGTCAGCGTACCTGTTCCAACCGACGGTAATTCTGGATTCGGCGTGCTGGGGACAGGTGGATGCTATCTATACGCTTGTGGTAGTGATCCTGTGCCTGCTTCTCATGGACGGGCGAATGCTGCCGGCGTATGGAATCTATGGCATTGGAATCTTGTTGAAACCGCAGACGATTATGTTCACGTCGGTTCTTTTGGGGGGAATTATAAACCATGTTTTCCTGAAAGATTTTTCCTGGAAGAAATTTTTCCGTAATCTGGTCGGCGGTTTCAGCGTGATCGGTGGTATGGCGTTGGTGGCTGCGCCGTTTGGCCTGGGGAAAGTGATTTCGCAATATACAGATACGCTGGGGTCTTATCCATATACCAGTATAAATGCATATAATTTCTGGACGCTGGTTGGTCTGGGCGGACGGGATCAGGACACTGTTTTTCTCTTTTTGCCCTGCAGCGTGTGGAGCAATATTGTGATTGTCCTGGTGGTATTGTTTACGATTTTGATTTTGATTCGCTGTCGGGATAAAATATATTGCTATTTCCTGGGAAGTTCATTTATTATTTTGACTATGTTCACGTTTGCGGTGAACATGCATGAGAGATATATGTTCCCGGCGTTAGCACTTGTGTTGTTTGTCTTTATTTATCAGCCGACGAAACCCGTGTGGCTATGCTACAGTGCGTTTTCGGTTGCAACCTTTTGCAACATAGCATGGCAACTGTTCAATCTGTGGAATAGGGCACCGGGAAATGCACAGCTGCTTGCTGTTAGAGTTTCGGCAGTGATTGTGGGAGCGGTAGTGTTTTTTTATGGGATAGTGATTGCACGGTGTGTGGGGACAGCAGATAAGGCTTCTTAGATTTGCTAAATTGACAGTTGTAAATGGTGAATAGAACAATTGTAATACAAATAAATATATTAACCTAGATTCTATTCAAAGTAGTCAAATTCACGGGGGTGAATTTGGCTATTTTTCCATGTTGACAGGCAATAGTAATCCTTGTATCATGATTTCAAAGCATACATTCTAACGATTCAGACAGCGCAGGCTGATCTTTATATCTATGTTCTTTCAATGAATTCTATGCTTTTATACCCTATTAACCAAGTAAGAGCATAGTACGTTGAGAGACAGGTGGTGGAATAGTCTACATCTATCTTTTTCAGGTACTATGGGAAACGGAGGATAAAAGGCAAAATTGGATATTCTGATGCCCTGACCGGCAGAACTTCCGGAGGAATGCCGAAAACCACGTCACTCATAAGAGTGGCGTTGATTTTTGGAGTATGCGCATTATTTGACGTTTACGAAATAGAATTCTACGAACTTTATATTTTCGGGATTCATTCAATTGAAAATAGTAAGTGGCAATGATATAATGGTTTCAAAAATGAACTGATATGTATTGCTTAATGGGCAGAAGGTGTAGACAATGAATGAGGTTTTAAATTTTGTGAATGAAAAAACAAAGGTATTACTAATAATTAGGGAAAATCAATTAGAAATTGAAGGGAAAAATATATGTCCGCTTAATCAGCAGGAAATGGCTGTTCTTGTACCTTGCGGTAAATTGAAAGTGAATCAAATTATTAAGGAACTGATAGAAGAAGGATATGTCGAAATGTTACATGCAAAAGGACGCTATTTTATTACAAATAAGGGGTATGCACTACTTGAAAAAATGTCTCTGGAAGAAAAGTGAAAGAGAGGAAAAATGAGCATCGTAATAAAGAAAATGGGTACAAAGAGGTAAGCTATGAACAAAAAGTGCCAGGTATTTACGCCTGAAAATTACGTAAGAGAGTTACTTGATAGTGTTGAGTATACAGAACATTTATATGGAAGAAAAATATTAGAAAATTCATGTGGTGATGGTAATATTTTGGTTGCGGTTGTTCAAAGGTATATAGATGATTGCGTAGCAAATGGGTTGTCAAGGACAAAAATCAAGAATGGATTAGCAAGAGATATTTATGGGGTTGAAATTGATCCGGAACAGTTTCAAAAGTGTATAGAGAATTTGAACAAGGTATTAGAAAAAAATAATATTAAAAGGGTACAATGGAAAATTTATAATGATGATTACTTGCGATGGAAGAATGTAATAAAATTTCAATTTATCGTAGGTAACCCACCATATATAACGTATAAGGAGTTGGCAAAAGATGAGCAAAAATATGTTAAGACGAACTTTAATACTTGTATAAAAGGAAAATTTGATTATTGCTATGCTTTTATTGAGAAAAGCATTAAGGAATTAGCACAAGATGGGAAAATGGCTTATCTGATACCTAGCAGTATATTCAAAACGGTATTTGGATTAAACTTAAGAAATTTTATAAAGCCATACATAACTGTCATCAAAGACTACACGCAGGAAAAGGTATTTGATAATGCATTGGTCAAGTCCTCAATTATGGTATTGGATAAGCAAAGGCAACAAGGTGTATTACACTATCGGGATATGACTTTGGAAAAGGAAATAGATGTTCCTGTAAACCAACTGACAGATAAATGGTTTTTTACAGAGAATCTGGCAAATGGAATACATCGATTCGGAGACTATTTTAAGGTGTCTCATGTGGTGGCAACATTGCTGAACAAAGCATATGTGATCAAAGAAAACGATTATCAGGAAACAGAACAGGGATTTTTTTGCAGAGGCCACAATATAGAAAGAGATATGGTAAGAGATACAGCGACTCCCAGATCTTTACGGTATCAGAAGAATGAAAAAATTATATTTCCATATATGTATGATGATGGAAATTTAATAAGATTTGAAGAAAGGGAATTTGAAACAAATTATCCGGAAACAACAGCATATTTGAATGATTATCGAGATGAATTAGAAAATCGTCAAAGCGACACAAATGCAAAATGGTATGAATATGGAAGATCACAGGCGCTTACCGGATTAGACAGTGATAAATTACTTCTTTCAACAGTTATCACCGAGAAGGTAGCTGTGTATAGACTTACCAGAGAATGTATTCCGTATGCGGGAATGTATATTGTTAGGTGTGAGGGAAATAATGAATATACATTGGATGATGCAATACGTATTTTACAGAGCAGAGATTTTAGGCAGTATGTGTTGGACGTAGGAATACATATTAGTGGAAGTTCTTTAAGAATAACATCAAAAGATGTTGAAGATTATAGATTCGAGGAGGAATAACATGGCGAGAATACCATTTAATGTTAGTGCCAAAACTGCTAGACTGATTGGACGTGAAAATGTATCCAATTTAGAGGGTGCATTAATTGAGTTAATAAAAAATACATATGATGCAGATGCTAAAAAATGTGTTGTTTATTATGAAAGTTCAACAGATAGGTTATTCATAATCGATAATGGAACTGGTATGAATAAAGATGTCATCATTAATAACTGGATGACAATTGGTAATTCTACTAAAAAAGAAAGCGTATACACAAAGTCAGGCAGGGTAAATACGGGAGAAAAAGGTATTGGAAGATTTGCATTAGACCGTATATCTGAAAAATGCAGAATGCTAACTGTGAGTAAAGAAGAAAGATTTGAATGGCTGGTTAATTGGGAGAACTTTGATTCATCGGAAATGATAACAGACACATATGCTGATTTAAATGATATTTCAGAGAATATTCCAGAGTTTTTGAGTGACTTGAACAATCAATTTTTACTTAATATGTTAAAAATTGATTTTACCGGAACGGGTACCTGCTTTGTATTAGAAAATCTTAGGGATCAATGGAATGACGCGGTAATTGAAAGAGTAAAAAGTAGTTTGCAGAAGTTGCTCCCTCCTATGGAAAATAATGCTTTCCAATTATTCTTTTTTTTAAAAGATACTACGGAAAAAGATGCGAGAATTTTGCCGGATTTATTAAATGAATATGATTACAAGTTACATTTTGAAGTTGACAACTTAGGCGAATGTACCATTCAGATTCATAGAAATGAATTCTTTTTTGGTGCACAGTTTGAAAAAATTATGAAAAAAGCAGAATTTTCGGAGGATGATAGGGAATATTTCAATGACAAGTTAATAATAAAAAGTGGTAGTGTTTACGACTTCCTTCCAGGAGTAGGGGACGAAGTAAATATTGGACCTTTTTCGGGAGATATTTATTTTTATAAATTAGTGTTACAGTCGGACAACCAGGAAAAATATTTTTATAAGAATTTTATTACGAAACGTTCAAATTTTAAAGAACTGAGTGGAATAAAAATATATAGAGATGATTTTTTAGTTCGCCCATATGGAATATATGGAACTACAGGATATGATTGGTTGGATTTATCAACAAGGAAGGCTGAATCGCCTGCAGCAGTGTCAAGTAAATCAGGTAGTTGGAGGGTGCAGGCAAATCAAATATGTGGACAAATAAGAATATCCAGATTGAATGATAATTTGCCGGATAAATCGAGTAGAGAAGGAATTGTAGAAACAAAAGAGTTTAAATTATTTAGAGAATTAGTCGTGAATTTTATTGAAAAACTGGAGGAAGATAGACAGTATGTAATAAGAAAATTAGATAAGTTATATAGAAGCACAGCTAAAGGTGAACAGGCTTTGAAAATTGCAAAGGAGGAATTAAACAAATATAAAGAAGAAGGCGAAAAAAAGCAGAATAATACGTACAATGAGAGTGATAGTGAAAAAAAACAAAGCTATGAAAATTTTCATAAAGCGATAAGTTATCAGGAAGAGCGTATTCAAGATTTACAAGAAGAAATGGGACTTTTGAGAACATTGGCTACAACAGGAATAGTGGTAAATACTTATATTCATGAAATAAAGGCATTAACAACACAGTTGAATGTTGGTGTTAAAGAGGCATATGCCTGTCTTGCAGAGGATAATGATATCATATCTGCCGAAGAAGAATTAAAAAAGCTAAGAGTTTTAAAAGATAAATTTAATTCCTGGTTTAAGGTAACAATAGATGCTGTGGAAATGGACAAAAGAAAAAGAAAGAAGGAAAATATAGGAAATATAATACAAAAAAGCATTGGTAAATGGAAAAGTGTTCAAAATAATAAAATAGATTATATATACATCGAGAAAGAGGAAATTGAAATACGATGTTTCCCCTTTGATTTTGAAACAATTGTAAGCAATTTAGTAACAAATAGTAGTACAATATTTAAGAATCATAAAGTCGAGAAACCTACAATAAAAATAGAGATAGGGAGAAATGATGACAAGTTCTATATAAAATATAGTGATAACGGTCCGGGGTTGTGTACTGCTTTTAAAAAAGAACCGCAAAAAATTCTTAAGTATGGTGTTACGGATAGAAGAAATGCAAATGGTGAAGTAATAGGAACAGGAATGGGACTTTGGATCGTAGATAGTATTATTCAGAATTATAAAGGACATATAGACTTAAAGAAAAACATTGAAGAAGAATCGGGCTTTTTTATGGATTTATTTTTTGAAGGAAGGGAGAACTAATTGATGCGAATTGGTTATCTGGATGATGAATATGATGTCTTAAAAGGCGCAATGCGCAGCTTAAAGAAATATGACATGGAAATAATTGCGATGAAGAATATTGATGATGTGACAAATATTACTATGCTAACAGATGCGATTATTTCTAATTCATTAGAATGTTTGCTGGTAGATTATGATTTGATGAATTTAGAATCTAAAGTATATGGAACACAAATTATTAAAGATATTAATGAGATTTTACCGGATTTCACATGCTTTTTGCTAACTAATTATACAGAACAGGGTATAAATGAAAAGATTGTGCAAAAAATTTTTGTACAAGATAAGGCGATATTTGCGGAAGATGATGATTCACAAGAGTTTCGTGATTTTGTTAATAAAATAAGAAATAGTGTCGAATGTTTTCGGAAAAGATTAGAAGTAACAAAGTCGGAATATGAGAAACTGGTTGAAAAGAAAAAAGTAAGGCAAATTTCAGCAAGTGAAGAGGATAGGTTTATATATTTATATAAAGTTTTATCTGCATATGATTATGTTGATAAAATGCCAGATATCTTAGTTAGAAACAGTACCCAAGATACCTTAGAAGACATGTTGAGTACATTAAAAGAGTTTAAGCAGCATCTACGAAAGGAGTAAAACAGTGTACAGAGTACATGGCGATAAAATTATAAGGAGAAGGACAAATTATCGTAAAGCAAATGATATTCAGAGATATACAAAGATACTTAGAGAAGACTTTGGAAATATGTGCGGATATTGCGGAAAAGATTTTAATATAATTAACTGCCCATATCAGAAGGATCATTTGATACCTGAAGATATTGCAAAAAAAGTTGGAAGACTTGATTTGTTGACTGATTATAATAATTTGGTTTATTCATGCCGTGTCTGCAACCGGAATAAGTGGCATAATTGGCCGTTTGATAATGTTGATAAAACCCATGATGACAAGGTAGGATTTGTTGATCCGGCAACAGAAGAATTTGACGAACATATGATGCGAGACGAAAATGGTAGAATAGTGCCTAGAACCCAAGTGGGAATTTATATGTACAAAATTTTTAATTTTTCTAATCGTTTAACAGATGTATGGTGGAAATTGTCAGTGATATCAAAAGAGATAAACGAAATAGATAGTTTACTGGAAAAAGAGGAAAATGTAGACGGATTAAGAGAGTATCGGAGATTACATAGGCAATTTAATAGTTTTATTAAGAGTTTAAAGGATGCAAATGAAAGTATTTAGAGGGTATAATTTTTAAATGAGTGGTAGAGACTTCGGAGAGCGCATATGTATGCTCAGGAGACTTTTGTTTTCCAGGTTACTTGCAATAGTCCGGAAGTATGTCACATTTATATCGAAACACAGAGAGAAACGTTAAACCACTTTACATTGTGAAAGATACTCGTAAGGTGCAGGAGAAAATATTGCAACGATTTGTAGAGATAGGCGTACAATAAAATTCTAATCATCAAGAGATGATTTGCAAGGTAAAATTCAGCGCAGCATTGAGAAAGTTTTGGTGTTAATATGAACTATTTTACAGATACAAATTCCCCCACGGTGACTTCCGACCGCGTCATTTACACAGCATCTGATTTCGCCCGTTCTTCTCTGCTGTCGTTACAGGAGACGGGAACGCTCTCGGCGTTAAAACCGCATACCTCTTCACGTTCCAATCTGGAGTCCTACTTGTATTTTACGGTGCTGTCAGGTAGCGGCAGACTGACTTACGGTGGGGAGACCTATGAGCTGCGTGCCGGAGATTCCGTATTCCTCGACTGTACGCTGCCGTATGCACATACGACGGAAGAAGAGCTTTGGACGCTTGTATGGTGTCATTTCGATGGCCCACAGATGTCACATATTTATGAAAAATACAAGGTTCGTGGTGGAAAAACAGTCTTCCGGTCACAAAAGACTTCGGAATACCGGGGAATTCTCGAAAAAATGAAAACGGTTGCAGCTTCGGATTCTTATGTCCGCGACATGGAGATCAATGCGCTCTTATCACAATTGCTGGTGCTTTTGATGGAGGATAGCTGGAATCCGGAAAGCAATGCCGTGAAGGGAAAACGGGTGCAGGTGGTCAGGGTACGAGAGTATATTGACAGCAACTATGCCTCGGAGATCACCCTGGAAGGACTGGCGGCACAGTTTTTTATCAATAAAACGTATTTATCGGAAATGTTCAAGGAACAATATGGCATAGCACTGAAAGATTATCTGGTGTCCGTGAGAATCACAGAGGCAAAACGGCTGTTGCGTTTCACGGACAAGACAACAGAAGAAATTTCAACAATGGTCGGGATAAATGGTGCAGCATATTTCAGCAGAATGTTCAAACGTGTGGAAGGTGTTGCGCCTACGGAATATCGAGGAATGTGGTAATGAGATACAATAAATCCGAAGAAAGTACAAGAGAAACCGAAGAAAGTGTCTTTGGTTTCTTTTTTTGTTATACTATAATGAGGCTATAGTTGAGACGTACATTACGCGGCGCAAAGCGTATGCAGGTCTAAATGAGGAAGATAGGCAAGAGATATGTAATATATGGGCAAAATGATACCCCATAGGAAAACGCAGGAGGTAACGAAGTGAAGAGAGCACTGATCACAGGAGTAACAGGACAGGACGGTTCTTATCTGGCAGAACTGTTATTGGAGAAAGGATATGAAGTCTACGGCATGATCCGTCGTTCTTCCGTAGATTATAGAGAACGCATCGCGCATCTGGAGGGAACTCCTCATTTTCATCTGAAATTCGGCGATCTGGGAGATTCGATCAGCCTGGTAAAATTGATCGGCGAGGTGAAACCGGATGAAATCTATAATCTGGCAGCGCAGTCTCATGTGCAGGTAAGCTTTGATGTGCCGGAGTTCACGGCAGACATCGATGCAACCGGTGTATTGAGAGTATTGGAAGCTGTCAGAGTGTGTGGACTGGAGAAGACTTGCCGGATCTATCAGGCATCTACTTCTGAATTGTACGGAAAGGTAGAGGAAGTACCGCAGAAGGAGACGACACCTTTTCACCCTTACAGCCCGTATGCAGTGGCAAAGCAGTACGGCTACTGGATCGTGAAAGAATACAGAGAAGCTTATGGCATGTTCTGCTGCTCCGGTATTTTATTCAACCACGAGAGCGAGAGACGCGGCGAGACCTTCGTGACGAGAAAGATCACCCTGGCAGCAGCCAGAATCGCACAGGGCAAGCAGGACAAGCTGTATCTGGGAAATCTGGATTCCCTGCGTGACTGGGGCTATGCGAAGGATTACGTGGAGTGCATGTGGCTGATCCTGCAGAACAAGAAGCCGGAAGATTTTGTCATTGCGACAGGCGTACAGCATTCTGTACGTGAGTTCGCAACACTGGCATTCCATTATGCCGGCATCGAAGTGGAATGGCAGGGAGAAGGCCTGGAGGAAAAGGGAATCAACAAGGCGAACGGTCAGGTCATCGTGGAAGTAAGTCCTGATTTCTATCGCCCGACAGATGTGGTCAATCTCTGGGGAGATCCCACCAAGGCGAAGACAGAGCTGGGCTGGAACCCGACCAAGACAAGCTTCGAACAGCTGGTAGAACTGATGACGAAACACGACATGGAGAAGGTCGCTGTGGAAAGAGCGGAAGAACATATCCGTACCAATCTGGCAGAGTACCTGGAAAAAGGTGTTGTGAAATAAGACTACCAAGAATTTAAAAGCGTAATGATTATCAAATGGCCTATGCTAAGATAGTAAAAATAAGAATGAACGCTGAAAAGTAAATTGCAAAAAGTGAGAACTATCAAGACACGCAACATTGATGCTATGAGGATAGCACATGGTAACGGTAGTGGCTGGAAGATAAATAGGATAAGAAGGTAAAAGAAAATGATGGAAAAAGACGCTAAAATATATGTCGCAGGACACAAAGGAATGGTTGGCTCTGCCATTGTCCGTGAATTGAACAGGCAGGGCTATACAAACATTATCACACGGACGCATCAGGAGCTGGATCTGACCCGTCAGGCAGAGGTAGAGGAATTTTTTGCGGCAGAGAAGCCGGAGTATGTGTTCCTCGCAGCAGCCAAGGTCGGAGGTATTGTAGCAAACCAGAACGCTCTGGCAGACTTCATGTGGTTTAACATGACTCTGGAGATGAATGTGATCAATTCCGCATGGAAGAACGGATGTAAGAAGCTGGAATTCTTAGGAAGCTCCTGTATCTATCCCCGGATGGCACCGCAACCGATGAAGGAAGACTGTCTCCTGACCTCCGAACTGGAGAAGACGAACGAAGCATATGCCCTGGCGAAGATCTCGGGCCTTAAGTATTGTGAATTCCTGAATAAGCAGTACGGTACAGATTACATCTCTGTCATGCCGACGAATCTGTACGGACCCAATGATAACTATCATCCGACCCATTCCCACGTATTGCCGGCACTGATCCGTCGTTTCCACGAGGCAAAAGTAGAGGGTAAGACAGAGGTGACCTGCTGGGGAGACGGCTCTCCGCTACGTGAGTTTCTGTATGTGGATGATCTCGCCAACCTGTGCGTATTCCTGATGAACAATTACAGCGGCAATGAGACTGTGAACGCCGGTACCGGCAAGGAACTGACGATCAAGGAACTGACCGAACTTGTGGCAAAGGTAGTCGGATACACCGGAGAAATCAAGTGGGATACGACGAAACCGAACGGCACCCCCAGAAAGCTTCTGGATGTTAGCAAGGCAGAGAAACTTGGCTGGCATTACATGACGGAACTGGAGGACGGTATCCGGTTGGCGTATGAAGATTTCCTGAACAATCCAATGAGAGCGGAGAGATAAATATGAACATTGTATTACTGTCGGGTGGCTCCGGCAAACGCCTATGGCCCCTATCCAACGATGTCAGAAGCAAACAGTTTATCAAAATATTCAAACAGGAGGACGGCTCCTACGAGTCCATGGTGCAGCGTGTCTATCACCAGATCAAGAAGGTGGATACCGAAGCGACGGTGACGATTGCTACGAGCAAGACGCAGGTATCCGCGATCCATAATCAGCTGGGGCAGGATGTCGGAATCTCCGTGGAACCCTGTAGAAGAGATACATTTCCTGCCATCGCGCTGGCTACTGCTTATCTGGTGGACGTACAGAAGATCTCCCCGGAGGAATCTGTGGTCGTTTGTCCGGTAGATCCTTATGTGGAAGCGGATTATTTTGAAGCCCTGAAGCGGATTTCTGCCCAGGCGGACAAAGGCGAGGCGAATCTGGTGCTGATGGGGATCGAACCCACCTATCCCAGTGAAAAATACGGTTACATCATTCCGAAGTCATCGGATGAGACCGCAATGGTAGCGACTTTTAAAGAAAAACCGACTGCGGATGTGGCAAAAGAGTATATCGCACAGGGAGCACTGTGGAACGGCGGCGTCTTTGCTTATAAGCTGAAGTATGTCATGGAGATTGCCCATAAATTAATCGATTTTACGGATTATCATGATTTGTTTGCAAAGTATGAGACTCTTCCGAAGATTTCTTTTGATTATGCGGTAGTAGAAAAAGAAGATAAAATCCAGGTGCAGCGTTTCTCCGGTCAGTGGAAGGACCTTGGTACCTGGAATACTCTGACGGAAGCCATGCAGGATGCTGTCGTGGGAAAAGGAGTGCTGAATGACAACTGCTCCAATGTGCATATCGTGAATGAGATGGATGTGCCGGTGCTGGCGATGGGATTGCATGATGTCGTGATCTCGGCATCGCCGGAAGGCATTCTCGTATCTGACAAAGAGCAAAGCTCCTACATCAAGCCGTTCGTGGATAAATTCGAACAGCAGATCATGTTCGCAGAGAAGAGCTGGGGAAGCTTCCGCGTGCTGGACGTCGAGAGCGGCTCGATGACTATCAAAGTGACGCTGAATGAAGGACATTCCATGAACTATCATAATCACAAGCACCGTGATGAGGTCTGGGTCGTCATCTCCGGAGAGGGAATGACCGTGATCGACGGCACGGAGAAGCAGGTGAAAGCCGGGGATGTGGTAACGATGCCTGCCGGACGCAACCACACCGTGATCGCCCAAACGGAGCTGAAACTGATTGAAATACAGATCGGGAAAGAGATCAGTGTGCAGGATAAGGAAAAAGTAGATTTACCTTTCAATGCTGGGCAATGCTAGGCACAAAGAACAATAGGCGACAATTTTTTTCAAATGTGGTATGATAAGATAGTAGTTTACTTATGCATTTTTACAACAGCTGCATAAGACAACGAATAATCAGGTTGAAGAGGATACTACTATCATGAGTTTTATTACACAGGAAAAATTTGTTGCCTTTTTTAAAATGAGAAAAAAGCAAGTCCTGTTCTGGTCCATTCTGGCACTGGCGTTTATCTTGCGCTGCATCCGCTTTGCGGCAGTGCCTGATGGGATCAACCAGGATGAGGCCATGGGAGCCATGGATGCATGGGCATTATCGAAATACGGTACCGACCGCTTTGGTACGTTTCTGCCGGTTCATTTTGAGGCTTGGAAATACAGTCAGATGAGTGTTCTGTTATCTTATTGTATGATTCCGTTTATCAAGGTGTTTGGTTTTAGTACCGTGACAGTGAGGATGCCGATGCTGCTGATATCCTGTGGGGCGGTTGCACTGGTATATTTAGTGTCGGAAAAGCTGTTTGATGAGAGGATTGCTTTTATAG
>ERZ772855.1068-NODE-1068-length-28254-cov-5.222348_pt1 | contig 28254 bp, 21 predicted proteins | sample MGYA00511900_ERZ772855 | MGnify/ENA primary metagenome ERZ772855 (study PRJEB29015, sample SAMEA2737701) | human gut metagenome | biome: human gut; feature: human-associated habitat; material: faeces | place: China | collected 2012 ... | reverse complement strand
GACATCGAAAATCTGTCGGAGGGTGTGTACCGGGAGGCTCTGGGTACGATCTTTTCCGAGCCGCCGGTGGACGAGGTGTTTGAAGGAGACTTTGTCCATGGTGCAGACGACGCCGTTTTTTCTGTGGAATACCTGCCCGGTCAGTTTGACCAGAGAGCAGACTCTGCCGAGCAGTGCGTGAAGCTGTTAAAAGAGACAGAGGAGCCGGTCATTAAGACTGCCACCACTTATGTGATCTCCGGAAGTCTTACAAAGGAAGAGCTGGACGCCGTTAAGGCCTTCTGCATCAACCCGGTGGACTCCAGGGAGGCATCTGAAACGATCCCGGAAACTCTGGTATCCGTATTTGAAAAGCCGGAGGATGTGGCTGTGTTTGAAGGCTTTGCTTCCATGGATGAGGCAGCCTTAAAGGAGCTGTACGGTTCCTTAAATCTGGCTATGACCTTCAAGGACTTCCTTCATATCCAGGCTTATTATAAAAACGAAGAGAAGAGGGATCCGTCTGTGACGGAGATCCGTGTGCTGGATACATACTGGTCCGACCACTGCCGCCACACCACCTTCTCCACAGAGCTTAAAAATGTGACCTTCACCGAGGGCGATTATAAGAAGCCCATCGAGGACACCTATAACCAGTATCTGGCCGACCATAAGGAGATCTATAAGGGAAGAGACGACAAGTTCGTATGCCTGATGGATCTTGCCATTATGGGAATGAAGAAATTAAGGGCAGAAGGAAAATTAGAGGATCTGGAGGTCTCCGAGGAGATCAACGCCTGCTCCATCGTGGTTCCCGTGGAGATCGACGGAGAAACTGAGGAATGGCTTGTGAACTTCAAGAACGAGACCCATAACCATCCCACAGAGATCGAGCCCTTCGGCGGCGCTGCCACCTGTCTTGGCGGAGCCATTCGTGATCCCTTATCCGGCCGTACCTATGTTTACCAGGCCATGCGCATCACTGGTGCAGCCGATCCCACAAGACCGTTAAACGAGACCTTAAAGGGCAAGCTCCCCCAGAGGAAGATCGTGACCGAGGCTGCCCATGGTTACAGCTCCTACGGAAACCAGATCGGCCTGGCCACCGGATTCGTAAAGGAATTATACCATCCGGGCTATGTGGCAAAGAGAATGGAGATCGGAGCGGTCATGGGCGCAGCTCCCAGAAAAAATGTGATCCGTGAGACTTCTGATCCCGGCGATATCATCATCCTCCTGGGCGGACGCACCGGCCGCGACGGCATCGGCGGAGCCACCGGCTCCTCCAAGGTCCACACAGAGGCTTCCATTGAGGTCTGCGGCGCAGAGGTCCAGAAGGGAAATCCGCCCACAGAGCGTAAGATCCAGAGGATGTTCCGCCGTCCGGAGGTTTCCAGACTGATCAAAAAATGCAATGACTTCGGCGCAGGCGGCGTATCCGTTGCCATCGGTGAGCTGGCAGCCGGTCTTTATATCGACCTGGACAAGGTTCCGAAAAAATACGCAGGCCTGGACGGCACGGAGATCGCCATTTCCGAGTCCCAGGAGAGAATGGCTGTGGTGGTGGATCCCAAGGATGTGGATGCATTCCTGGCTTATGCGGCAGAGGAGAACCTGGAGGCCGTTACAGTGGCAGAGGTAACAGAAAGCCCGCGTCTGACCATGACCTGGAGAGGAAAGACCATCGTGGACCTGAGCCGCGCGTTCTTAGATACCAACGGAGTGCACCAGGAGGCCGACGTGACCCTGACAGTTCCCAACCGGGAAGGAACGCCCTTTGAGAGAAAGGAAGTGGGCGACGTTAAGGAAAGCTGGATGAAGATGTTAGGTTCCTTAAATGTCTGCTCCCAGAAGGGACTGGTGGAGCGGTTTGACGCTTCCATTGGAGCCGGCACTGTGATGATGCCCTATGGCGGAAAATTCCAGCAGTCCGAGATCCAGACCATGGTGGCAAAGCTTCCGGTATTAAAGGGAAAATGTGATGCTGTGACCATGATGAGCTACGGCTTTGATCCGTATCTGTCCAGCTGGAGCCCGTACCATGGAGCCGTTTATGCTGTGCTTTCTTCCGTTGCCAAGATCGCAGCAGCCGGCGGCGACTACCGGAAGATCCGTTTCACCTTCCAGGAATATTTCCAGAGGATGACAGAGGATCCCATCCGCTGGGGACAGCCCTTTGCAGCCTTACTGGGCGCATACAATGCCCAGATGGGATTTGGCCTTCCGTCCATCGGCGGCAAGGACAGCATGTCCGGCACCTTCAATGAGGAGGATGGAAAGGAAGTCAACGTTCCGCCCACACTGGTTTCCTTTGCTGTGGATGTGGCCAGCGAAAAGACGGCCATTTCTCCGGAATTTAAGAAGGCTGGAAATAAGATCGTTGTATTTAAGATCGAAAAAGACGCTTATGACCTTCCTGTATACAGCCAGATCACCGAGGGCTATGGAAAGCTCTTTGAGGATATCAAGGCTGGAAGGATCGTTTCCGCATATGCGGTGGAGCGCCATGGCATGGCAGAGGCTGTCAGCAAGATGGCCTTCGGAAACCATATGGGCGTAAAGATCGGGCACAATGTGGATCCCAGAGACTTCTTCGCACCGGGCTGGGGCGACATCGTCTGCGAGGTTCCGGACGGAAAGGTGGGCGAGCTTTCCATCAGCTATACGCTGATCGGTGAGGTCACCGACCGGGCGGCCTTTGAATACGGCAGCGTATCCATTCCCCTTACAGAGGCACTGGATACATGGAACGCTCCGCTGGAGAACGTATTCCCCACAGAGTCCGGCGTAAAGCAGGAGGAAGTGAAGCAGGAAGTATTTAAGGCAGATCAGATCGTGATCTGTAACCATAAGATCGGTACTCCCAATGTGTTTATCCCGGTATTCCCCGGAACCAACTGCGAGTACGACAGTACAAAGGTATTCGAGCGCGCCGGAGCCAATGTGAGTGCAAAGGTATTCCGCAACTTAAGTGCTGAGGATATCAGAGATTCCGTTGAGCTTTACAGAAAAGAGATCGAAAAGGCCCAGATCGTCATGTTCCCGGGCGGCTTCTCCGCAGGCGACGAGCCGGAGGGCTCTGCCAAGTTCTTCGCCACAGCCTTCCGCAACGAGGTGGTGAAAGAGGCTCTTATGAAGCTGTTAAACGAGAGGGACGGCCTGATCTTAGGCGTCTGCAACGGATTCCAGGCTCTCATCAAGCTGGGGCTCGTGCCGGGCGGCACCATTACGGAGCAGAATGCCGGCGCGCCGACGCTGACCTACAACACCATCGGACGTCATATTTCCAAGATGGTTTACACCAAGGTTGTAAGCAACAAGTCTCCATGGCTTCAGAAAGCACAGCTCGGCGGTGTATACTGTAACCCGGTATCCCACGGCGAAGGCCGGTTCGTGGCCAGCGACGAGTGGCTTAAGAAGCTCTTTGCCAACGGCCAGGTGGCGACCCAGTATGTGGATGCAGACGGCAATCCCACTATGGATGAATACTGGAACCCCAACGGCTCCTACATGGCCATCGAGGGTATCACAAGCCCCGACGGACGGGTATACGGAAAGATGGCCCATTCAGAGAGACGCGGCGATGCTGTGGCAAAGAATATCTACGGCGAGCAGGATATGAAGATCTTTGAAAGCGGCGTGAAGTACTTTAAATAAATAAGGCACAGAAAACATACGGCAGGCCCCGGTGGGAGAAGCAGGCGGACAAAGGACGAAGGCTTCCCCCGCCGGGGCTTTTCCGGTGGCCGTACCCATAAGGCTGTTCCTGGCAAAGGGGATCGGAAAACGCAGTTCATTTTGACATCTGCTCCCGGGAATGGTACTATGGAGGAAAGAGGAGGCCTGGATCCCTCTGGGGATCGGCAGACTTAAAAATAAAGAAATGCGGAGGAAAAGGATATGGGAAAACGTGTGCTGGTGGTGGTCGATATGCAGAAGGATTTTGTGGACGGAAGCCTGGGGAGTAAGGAAGCCGTTTCCATTGTCCCGGCAGTGGTAAAAAAGGCCAGAGACTTTGACGGGACCGTGCTCTTTACCAGAGATACCCATGGAGAGGATTATATGGAGACCCAGGAGGGGAAATACCTTCCGGTGGCCCACTGTATCAGGGGAACGGACGGCTGGGAGCTGATCCCGGAGTTAGAGGAGCTGAAGGACAGCCGCAAAGTCCAGTGCTTTGACAAGCCGGCCTTTGGATCTGTGGCCCTGGCAGAGGCTTTAAGAGCCATGTATGAAGCGGGAGAGCTGGAGGCGGTGGAGCTTGTGGGACTCTGCACCGATATCTGCGTGGTATCCAACGCCCTTCTCATAAAGGCGTTCATGCCGGAGCTTCCGGTATCCGTGGACGCCTCCTGCTGCGCGGGAGTAACGCCGGAGAAGCACGCGGCGGCCCTGGAGACCATGAGAAGCTGCCAGATCCAGATCTTATAGGAAACGGCCCTCATGAAGATCGTAGTAAACGGCTATTCCGGCAGCGGAAAATCCACTCTGGCCAGAAGACTGGGGAAACTCTATCAGATACCGGTCCTCCACCTGGACACGGTCCACTGGCTGCCTGGCTGGGAGGAGAAGGCAGAGGAACAGGAGAGGTCTGAGGTCCGGGCCTTCATGGACAGGAATGCCTCCTGGGTCATTGACGGAAATTACAGGAAGCTGGAGTATGAACGGAGATTACAGGAAGCCGACCGGATCATTTTTATGGATTTCAACCGGTTTTCCTGCCTTTTCAGGGCATACCGGAGATATCTGAACCATAAGGGGAGGGCCAGAAGCTCCATGACGGAGGGCTGCGAGGAAAAGCTCGATCTGGAATTCATCCGCTGGATCCTCTGGGACAGCCGCACCAGAAAGCAGAAAAAGCTCTGGCGGGCCATGAAGGAGACCTGCGGGGAGAAAACCGTGGTTCTGAAAAACCAACGGCAGCTGGACGGGTTCCTGGAATCCCTAAGCGGACCGAAGGATCCCGCAGAGTTCCCATAACGGCCATGGGCCGGAGCGCACGTGCTCCGGCCTTCTTTGACAGACAAGGAGGATCGATATGGACACAGTCCCTGCAAAGACCATCCTTACCAGGAACAAGGATACCTCCTGGTTTGGCAGCGATTACAACATGAACCTGTACCGGGGCTGCTCCCATGGGTGCATTTACTGCGACAGCAGGAGCACATGCTACCATGTGGAGGGCTTTGACCGGGTGCGCGTAAAGGAAAATGCCCTGGTGCTCCTCCGGGATGAGCTGAGGAGAAAGATGCGGACCGGAGTGATCGGCAGCGGAGCCATGTGCGACTCCTACAATCCCTTCGAGAGGACGGAGCTGGTGACCCGCCATGCCTTGGAACTGATGGACGCCTTCGGCTTCGGGGCCTCCATGCTGACCAAAAGCCCCCTGATCCTCCGGGACACAGACCTTTACCAGGAGATCAGCACCCATTCCCCGGTCTTATGTATGATGACCATTACCACGGCTGACGACGGACTCAGCAAAAAGATCGAGCCGGGCGTCCCGGCCTCGTCGGAGCGGTTTGCGGCGGTCCGCGCCATGGCAGATCAGGGATTGTACACAGGCGTCGTCATGACGCCGCTCCTTCCTTTTCTGGAAGACACGGAACAGAATATCCGGGAAATGGCAAAGCGCACCGCAGACACCGGGGCCAGATTCCTCTATGGGATCATGGGCGTTACCATCCGGGACGGCCAGAGAGAATATTTTTATGACGCTCTCACAAAGCGGTTCCCGGGGGAACGGCTGGCAGAACGGTATGCAGCCGCCTATGGGAACCGCTATTTCTGCGCCAGCCCCCGGGCCCGGAAACTCTGGGAGATGTTCACAGAGGAATGCCAGAGAGAGGGACTCCTCTGGGACATGAAGGATATCATCCACGACTACAAAAAGAAATACGCCTGCACCCAGCTGGAATTCCAGTTCTAAAGAGGGATAGGGCGGCTCCCTCTTTTACACAGAGGAGCTGCAGAACACCACCATCTGCTCCGGCACAGTCTGGGCCGGAAAGCTCCTGGTGGTGGCCGAATAGGTGGCCAGGATCAGCCGGTTCCCGGGATTCCCCATAAAGATCTGTCCGTTGGGAAGCGTCACCGGAGTGGCCCAGGACGGCTTCAGCAAAAGCGTCCCCTCAGAATTCAGCAGCCTCCCATCAAAAACGTCCAGGACCGCCGTCACTCCCTGGGGAGTATAGGCAGCAGCCACCGCCCTGTACCTGGGCGGAAACACAAGCGGCATGGGGGCTCCCAGGGAATAAAAGAACGTGGCCCGGTCCCCCACCTGGAACGGATGCAGATTCAGCACATAAGCTCCCGGCGGCAGCAGAATATGGACCAGTCCCTGATCCTCACTCTGCACCGTCAGAAGCAGCGTGCAGTCAGACCCTCCAAAGGCCCCGTCCCCCTGATATTCAATGGCCGTAATGATCCCGGCCGTCGGCGTATACGACATACAAAAAACCTCCAGATAACCCATTACCATATCATATCCCTATCTCACCTGATCTGTTCCAATAGTATCATAAAATATCTCTCGTGTTGTTTTATTTTTGGAACTGATGTTATTAGCGTTTTTAGTCCAAAAGAAGACCTAGAAGGCACTGAGAATTTGCTGTAAATACAGGAATAAATTATAGTATAAAAAAGAAAAAACACCATAATAATCTTAAATTTATATTGTATAGTAGTAAAAAACGGTAATATAATTTTACTTTTTTGATTTGTAGAAAAAAATATGGTTATAATTTATCTTTTCACATATTTTCTACAAATAATACTATAAAATATTGACAATAAACACAAATATATGTTATATTAACTGTATATTAAAGGAGAGGATGGATTCCGATGTATATAATAAAATAAAAGAATGATTAAAAAGTTTTTTAGGGAAAGAAAGATAATACTTAACAATAAAAAACATTATTTTTATGAAAGGAGTAATCTATGAAAAAATTAATCGAACGTATTCTTGCGATTGTTCTATGTTTTTTAATGAGCTTTAATACATTAGCGGCAACTTCAGAAAATTTAAATTCTGATTCAGATGAAACGCTTTGTGAATTAAAGCAAACTATGCTGGAGATTAATCAATTTATACAAAATAATTCAAAACCATTGGATTTAAAAAACCAAGAAATTTGTTATGTTATTCCATTGTCTAATAATACAAATGCAAAATATACTTTAAAGATAACAAAAAATCCGATTTCTCCTTTTACCGTTTTTGATGCAAAGGTAGGTGAATGGTTTTTTGATAGTACACTAGATCTTCCTAATCACGGCTCTATTAAAGTAAGGACAACTGTAAATATTACAAAAGTTCCAGACACTGTTGGGTTAATGCCAGAGTTTACTGCTTATGATGGAAAAGTTACTGCTATACCAAGCCAGTACGTCAGTGTCGATGCAACATTAGCTGAAACAAAACGTATACTTCCTAATATAGAATATCAGACAACTGGATATGTTGGATTTAATATTGGTGGAATTCCTGCTAATTATTATTTTACCCAAATAATTGCAGTTGTTGACAATCAAGAGAACTATAATAAAATACAGTGTGTTTTAACGGGAGAATTCTAAAAGATGCTTACTTATTTTTTGGGAATTATATTTCAAAGTATTTTAAATATATTTTTATATTCTCCTTCCATAGTGGTTGCTATATATCTATATGATCGATTTATCTCAAAAAAACATAACCAATAAATCTATTAGTGAATCCAAAACTCCTCTGTATTTTAATATGGAGGAGTTTTCTAGTTAAATTACAATGTGTTGTATACCCTTTCTGTGGTCTGCTCTTATCTTTTCCCCCATCCCGCATCCAGACCCGTTCTGCCCACCGGTACGTAAGGCCGCGTCTTTTGCGGCCTTACGTACCGCTGTGCGCAGACCGGAGCGGGAGCGGGTCTGGCTGCGGGATGGGGGACTCACCTGGCTGCGGGATGGGGGACTTGGGTATTTCAATTTCCAGAAAATAATGTTATAATCCTCTGGGGTACAGGAAGAACGGAGAGAGGATGATACCATGAATTTCTATGTGCCGGAAGGCTATGTTCCAAAGATCGACCTCAGGGAGACCCAGATCGCCATTAAGATCATCAAGGATTTCTTCCAGAGAGAACTGACCAGACAGCTCCATCTCACCCGCGTATCGGCGCCCTTGTTTGTGACGCCGGAATCAGGACTCAACGACAATCTGAACGGCGTAGAGCGCCCAGTGGCTTTTGACTTGAAAGAAGGAAACCGCTCTGCGGAGATCGTCCATTCCCTGGCCAAATGGAAGCGGTACGCCTTAAAGCAGTACGGCTTTCTTCCAGGAGAAGGCCTGTATACCGACATGAACGCCATCCGCCGGGACGAGGATACGGACAACATCCATTCCATTTATGTGGACCAGTGGGATTGGGAGAAGGTGATCCGGAAGGAGGAACGGACCCGGAAGACCCTGGAGGATGCGGTGAGGGCTGTTTATAAGACCTTAAAGATCACCGAAGATTACATGGCCTATGAGTATGAATACATTGGCCATGTTCTGCCGGACCAGATCGTGTTTGTCACAGCCCAGGAGCTGGAGGACCGTTATCCGGCCCTGACGCCCAGGGAACGGGAATATAAAGCTGCCAGAGAATATGGAGCCATATTCATCGAGCAGATCGGGAAAAAGCTGGCATCCGGAAAACCCCATGACGGCCGGGCCCCGGACTATGATGACTGGGAGCTCAACGGCGATATCATCGTATATTATCCGATCCTCGATATTGCTCTGGAGCTGAGCTCCATGGGGATCCGCGTGGATGAGGACTCCCTCAGGCGTCAGCTGGCAGAGGCTGGCTGTGAGGAGAGGGCAGAGCTGGCATTTCAGAAGGCTCTGTTAAACGGAGAACTGCCGTACACCATCGGCGGCGGCATCGGTCAGTCCAGGATCTGTATGTTCTTCTTAAGAAAGGCCCACATCGGTGAGATCCAGGCATCCATCTGGCCTGCGGATGTAATGGAAGCGGCTGGAAAGGCCGGGATCCCGCTTTTATAAAGAAAGAAATCAATATGGAGGGGAAGCAGAAAAAATGGCAAATGAACGTCTGAAACAGCTTCGCGCGCTTATGGCGCAGCACGGGATGGATGCATATTATATCCCATCATCGGATTTCCACGACTCAGAATATGTGGATCCGTATTTTAAATGCAGGGAGTTTATCTCCGGCTTCACCGGTTCCGCCGGGACCATGGTGGTGACGAAGGACTTTTCCGGTCTCTGGACTGACGGCCGCTACTTTGTCCAGGCGAAAAAGCAGCTGGAGGGGCAGGACACAGAGCTGATGAAGATGGGGGAGGAGAACGTTCCCACCATCGATGAATTTTTAATGGAGCATCTGCCTGAGGGCGGTGTCCTGGGTATGGACGGCCGGGTGGTAAATACCGGCATCGGCCGCAGCTTTGAAAAGCTTTTAAAGGTTAAGAAGGGCACAGCCTCCATTGAACATGATCTGGCAGGAGAGCTCTGGACCGAAAGACCGGAGCTTCCGGCTCCCCAGGTCTGGGTGCTGGAGGAGAAATACGCCGGAGAATCCGCTGCCTCCAAGATCGCGCGGATTCGCCAGGTCATGAAGGAGCATCACGCCACCGTCCATATCCTTTCCGGTCTGGACGATATCGCATGGCTTCTGAACATCCGGAAAAATACCGGAGCATCCATCAACCTTCTGCCTCTGGCCCATGTGCTCATGACCATGGATACTCTGACTCTGTTCATTGACAGCAGCCGCTTTGACGACTGTGTAAACGCATATCTGAAGGAAAACGGCGTGACCCTGGCTCCCTATGGGGACATTTACAGGGCAGTGAAGGAGCTGCGGAACGAGACGATCTTACTGGAGCCGGACAAGGTGAACTACGCCATGTATAAGAGCATCCATGAGAGCTGTCTCCTGGAGGAGGCCATGAACCCGGCTTCCTGGATGAAGGCCATGAAGAATCCGGTGGAGATGGAGAACCTGAGAAAGGCTCATATCAAGGACGGTGTGGCTCTCACGAAATTTATTTACTGGATGAAGACAAAGGCTCCCAAGGGAAGCCTTATGGAAACGGAGGCTGCGGAGCATCTTGAGAGCTTAAGAAAGGAGCAGGAGGGATATATCTGCCCCAGCTTCGACACCATCTCCGCTTACGGAGCCAACGCGGCTATGTGCCACTACCACGCCACCAAGGAGGAGGAATCTGTCATCGGAAAGGACGGCTTTTACCTGGTGGATTCCGGCGGACAGTATTATGAAGGTACCACAGACGTGACCAGGACCATCGTCATGGGAGAACTGACCCATGAGGAAAAGCTCCACTTTACCCTGGTGCTCATGGGAATGCTCCGTCTCACAGACGCCAAGTTCCTCCATGGCTGCCGCGGGATCAATGTGGATTATCTGGCGAGAGGTCCCTTATGGAAGCTGGGCCTGGACTTCAACCACGGAACCGGTCATGGCGTCGGTTACCTTTCCAATGTCCATGAGCGGCCCAATGGCATCCGCTGGAAGATCGTTCCGGAACGCCAGGACAGCTGTATCCTGGAGGAGGGCATGCTGACCTCCAATGAGCCTGGAATTTATATCGAGGGGAGCCACGGCATCCGTACAGAGAACCTGCTGTTATGCCGGAAGGCAGAAAAGAACGGCTACGGCCAGTTCATGCGGTTCGAGACCATGACCTATGCTCCCATTGACACGGAGGCCATTGATATTTCTGTCATGGAGCCTTCGGATGTGCGCCTTTTAAACCAGTACCATAAGGACGTTTATGAAAAGCTGTCCCCCTATCTGACAAAGGAAGAAGCAGAATGGTTAAAGGACGCCACAAAACCCATAGGAGGAGATGCCCAGTGGCATATTTAGAAAAAAAGATCCTGGTAGCGATCCCTGTGACGGAGGCCCACAAAACGTATCTGGAAAAGCAGGCGTCCTCAGGGAAGTATAATTGTCAGTTCCGGTATATTCCGAAAGAACATGTGACGAAGGAGGACCTGGAGGATACCCAGGTTCTCATCGGCAACCTGCCTCCTGCCCTGGTGCGGGAGGCGAAGCGCCTGGAATGGCTCCAGTTAAACAGCGCCGGAGCCGATCCCTATACGCCGGAGGGAGTGCTTCCTGCCGGAGCAGTCCTCACGAACGCCACTGGGGCCTATGGCCTGGCGGTATCCGAGCATATGCTGGCCCTGACCTTTGATCTGATCCGCCGCCTGGGGCAGTATCATAAAAACCAGGCGGACCGTCAGTGGAGATCCATGGGGAACATCATTTCGGTGGAAGGATCGACGATCTTGATCCTGGGACTGGGAGATATAGGAGGAGACTATGCCCGGAAGGTGAAGGCTCTGGGCGCGTACACCATCGGCGTCAGACGGACCTGCAGGGAGAAGCCGGAATATCTGGATGAACAGTATACCATGGACGACCTGGACCGCCTTCTTCCCAGGGCCGACGTGGTGGCCATGGTGGTGCCTGGAGGTCCTGCCACCTGCCATCTGATGGATGAGAGACGGCTCCGCCTGATGAAAAAGGGCGCGTACCTCATCAATGTGGGACGGGGAAACGCCATCGATCCCGCAGCATTAAAGGCAGTTTTAAAGGACGGCCATCTGGGCGGCTGCGGACTGGATGTGACCGAGCCGGAGCCCCTGCCGCCGGAGGACGAGCTTTGGGCAATGGACCATGTGGTGATCACGCCCCATGTGGCGGGAAATTTCTTCCTGGCGGAGACCTTTGAACGGATCGTTAAGATCGCCGGAGAGAATTTAAAGGCATGGGCGTCGGGAGAAGAGTTAAAGAACGTGGTGGACTTTTCCACCGGATACAGAAAATAAGAAAACGCTGCCGGAAACGGATGGATCTGCCAGTTTCCGGCGGCGTTTTGTCATAGTTGTTTGAGTGCTTTGTATTTCTGCACAAATGACGGCATAATACATGCAGGAGGTATATAATAGAAGCTGAAAACAATGTTGGGAGGTGGTCCTGGTGGATGTAAATACAATAAAATCCATATTGGAAATAGGCGAAACCATCGCTGTCGAATTCAAGCGGTGTGGAAATAATATTGAAAATGATGTATATGAATCTGTCTGCTCATTTTTAAACCGTTTTGGCGGGGATCTTTTTATGGGAGTACTGGATGATGGTACGGTATGTGGTGTTCCGGAAAAAGCTGCACCTGATATGGTAAAAAATTTTATTAGCTGCATTAGCAATCCGGCTTTATTTTCTCCAACTGTGTACCTTACACCAGAAATACTTTCTTATAAAGGTAAAACGATAATTCATGTCCATGTTTTTTCCAGTGCAGAAGTGCATAGCTTCAAAAAAGTTATTTATGATCGTGTGAATGATGCAGATGTAAAAGTGACTGCGACTGCGCAGATCGCGCAAATGTATATTCGCAAGCAAGGTATTTTTACAGAGAAAAAAATTTTTCCATATGTAAAAATGGAAGATCTGAGATTGGATTTATTGCCGAAGCTTCGGACGATGGCAGCGAATAATAGTGCACAGGCCCATCCGTGGAGCGGTATGACAGATGAAGAACTGTTGAAGAGCACGCGGCTTTATAGTATGGACCGCATGACTGGTGAGTCGGGGTTTAATCTGGCTGCTGTCATGCTGCTTGGAAAAGATGATGTGATCGCAGATGTTGCACCGGCATATGTGACAGACGCTCTGCTCCGCAGGGTCGATGTGGACCGGTATGATGATCGTGAGATCATAAAAACAAATTTGATCGAAAGCTATGAACAGATGATGGAGTTCGGACGGAAGCATCTTCCGGACAGGTTTTATCTGGAAGATGATCAAAGAAAGAGTCTTCGGAATATCATTACTCGCGAGATGATCGCAAATACTTTGATCCATAGGGAATACACAAGTTCTTTTCAGGCAAAATTTGTTATTGGAAAAGATTGCGTATACGTTGAAAATGCAAATCGTGCATCGCAGGCTGCGATTCTGACACCAGATAACGCTGCTCCAAATCCAAAGAATCCGATCATTGCGGATTTTTTTAGAAATATTGGCTATGCAGATAAACTTGGATCGGGTGTGAGAAATCTATTTAAGTACAGTAAATTTTATTCGGGAAAAGAGCCGGAATTTATTGAAGGTGACGTATTTAAAATTATTGTTCCATTGGATGATAAATTAACCGGAGAAGGAACCACCCAATCCGCCACCCAATCCGCCACCCAATCCGCCACCCGGTCTGAGATCCCATCGGCAGTGGGCGATCCGGAAAAAGCAATTTTGAAATTGATAAGAGAAGAACCGGCTATCTCTCAAAAGGAAATCGCAGTTCGGCTTGCAATGAATCAAAACACTGTAAAATATCATACCCGGAAAATGCGAAAAAATGGAACGCTTGCGCGGGAAGGTACAAGCCGCAAAGGGAAATGGATTATAAAATAAGATCACATACGGCTGGCAGAACAGAAAAAATGCCATCTGCTCCGTGCAGATGGCATTGATTGGCAGGAATTTAGAAATCAAAGGTTCCGGTATACTTTTTCCGGCTGGCGGTTTCCGGCGCATAGGCGATGGGATAGATCACCATGGCCATCAGCATGGAACCGAACACATCCAGGATAGAGTGCTGCTTTAAGCATACGGTGGCAATACAGATGGACACCATTAGGATCCCGGAGGCCCATACCAGAGGCTTGTTCTTTGAAAGGGTCTGGCTGCGGCAGATGGAAATATGGACTCCGATGGAGTTGTATGCATGGATGCTGGGGAACACATTGATACATGGATCGATGCTCCACAGCTTCGCCACCAGGAAGCAGAAGATATTTTTATCCGGGTTGATGGCAGGGCGGAAATCCGTTCCATTGGGGTACAGGGTACACACCAGAAGGCTGATGGTCATGCCTGTAAATAAAAAGGTACACAGCCGGTAATAATCGTCCTTGTTGGTAAAGAAAAAATAGGCGATGGCAGCGGCCACATACAAAAACCACAGCAGGTAGGGTACAATAAAATACTCGTTGAACGGGATCAGATCGTCCAGGGCGGTATGCATCACGTGGTAAGGTTTTCCCACATTCTGCTGGAGCGCTGCGAACCACGGCAGATAGATCAGGCCGTAGGACAGGATCCAGACATGACCGTATTTTTTCATGAGTTTTTTCATATTTTCAATGACCTCCTTTCGTTCTGGTCATTTCCTGTTATAACTTTAGCAAAGTATATCACAGGGAAAAACGGGTTTCAAGGCAGTTCACAAAAATTTAAGAAAGAGTAACATTTTGGTAATATGTTGGTACAAAAATGAAAAAATTTCGCCAGTATTTTGACAGAATGATGGATTTGTGGTATGTTATAAGAAACCAGTCAGAAAGGAGAAATGGATTATGCCTTATGTGGAAGAAGCTGGATTGCAGTATCATTTAAATATAAGACCCGGCGATGTGGGACGCTATGTGATCCTTCCGGGAGACCCCAAGCGCTGTAAAAAGATCGCGGAACACTTTGAGCGTGCGGAGCTGGTGGCCGACAGCCGGGAATACGTGACGTATACGGGATACCTGGATGGTGAAAAGGTCAGCGTTACCTCCACCGGCATCGGCGGTCCCTCGGCGGCCATTGCCCTGGAGGAACTGGTGAAATGCGGAGCCGATACCTTTATCCGGGTGGGAACCTGCGGCGGTATGGATCTGGATGTTAGGGGCGGCGACGTGGTGGTTGCCACCGGATCCATCCGTGCGGAGGGGACTAGCAGAGAGTATGCGCCCATTGAGTTTCCTGCAGTGGCAGATCTCAGGGTGGTCAACGCCCTAATGAAGGCAGGAGAGAACCTGGGCTATGCCTGCCATGCCGGAGTGGTCCAGAGCAAGGATTCCTTTTATGGCCAGCACAATCCGGAGCTGATGCCTGTGGCGGGAGAGCTTTTAAGCAAGTGGGACGCCTGGCTGAAGCTGGGGTGCAAGGCGTCAGAGATGGAGTCGGCGGCCCTTTTTATCGTGGCCAGTTATCTGAGAGTCCGCTGTGGTGCCTGCTTTCTGGCAGTCGCCAACCAGGAACGGGAAAAGGCGGGACTTCCCAATCCCGTGGTCCACGATACGGAGGCGGCCATTAAAGTGGGCGTGGAGGCCATCCGCGTCCTTATAAAAGAGGAACGGGAAAAGAATCAGACCGTATAACAGGAGAGGATTCCGGGAAAGGCGGTGCGTTTTATGGAAAATAAGGAACTGGTGGAGAAGGCTCTGGAGGCCAGGAGCGCGGCCTATACCCCCTATTCGGGATTCCGGGTGGGAGCTGCCCTTTTATGTGCGGATGGGACAGTCTATGGGGGCTGCAACATTGAAAACGCGGCCTTTGGCCCCAGCTGCTGCGCGGAGCGGACCGCGTTTTTCAAGGCTGTCAGCGAAGGAAAACGGGAATTTTCTGCCATTGCCATCGTGGGAGGACCAGCCGGGAAGGAGCCGGAGGATTTCTGCCCGCCCTGCGGCGTCTGCCGTCAGGTGATGATGGAATTCTGTGATCCGGAGCGCTTCCGGATCGTTCTGGGGAAGGGGGACCTTTCCTTCCGGGAGTATACCCTGAAGGAGCTTTTGCCCCTGGGCTTTGCCGGAGACGGCGTAGAAAGAAAGGAATAGAAGAATATGACGTACAGGGAAATCTTATCCAGAGTGGATCATACGCTTTTAAAGCAGGGGGCCACCTGGGAGCAGATAAAGGCTGTCTGCGATGACGGCCTCCGGTTTGGGACTGCGTCGGTCTGTATCCCTCCGTCCTTTGTGAAGCAGGCCGCAGAGTATTTAAAGGGAAGGGTTCCCGTATGCACAGTCATCGGCTTCCCCAATGGCTATAACACCACGGCGGTCAAAGTATATGAGACCGCAGAGGCTGTGGAAAATGGGGCGGATGAGATCGACATGGTGGTGAACCTGGGCTGGGTGAAGGAGGGCCGGTATGACCGGGTCCTGGAGGAGATCAACGCGGTCAAAAAAGCCTGCGCTGGCCGCCTTTTAAAGGTGATCATCGAGACGTGTCTTTTAACAGAAGAAGAAAAGACGGAGCTTTGCAGGACTGTTACCAGGTCCGATGCAGAATTTATAAAGACCTCCACGGGCTTTTCTACCGGCGGCGCCACCTTTGCGGATGTGGAGCTGATGAAAGCACAGATGGGAGAGGGAAAGCAGATCAAGGCCGCAGGAGGCATCGGCGGCTTCCATGACGCTGAAACATTTATCCGTCTAGGAGCGGACCGCCTGGGGACCAGCAGACTGGCAGAGCAGGCAAAAAAGAAAGAGGTAGAACTGGATGAAGAAGTATAAAAGAATATTTACCATCGTCATCGATTCCCTGGGGATCGGTGCCATGGAGGACTCCGAACAGTTTGGAGATAAAGGGGTCAATACCCTGGGCCACATTGCAGAGCGGATGGAGGATTTCCAGATCCCCAATTTAAGGAAGCTGGGGATCGCAAACCTTTGCAGCCTTTCCGGGCTGGCCCCGGAGGAAAAGCCCCTGGGCTACCGTATGGTCATGCGGGAGATGAGCAACGGAAAGGACACCATGACCGGCCACTGGGAAATGATGGGCATTCATACCACCAAGCCCTTTCAGACCTTTACGGATACGGGATTCCCGCCGGAGCTCATAAAAGAGCTGGAGGAGCGGACCGGCAGGACGGTCATTGGAAATAAGAGCGCCAGCGGTACAGAGATCCTGGATGAGCTGGCTGAGGAGGAGATCGCCACCGGCCACATGATCGTATATACATCGGCGGACTCTGTGCTGCAGATCTGCGGCAACGAGGAGACCTTCGGCCTGGAGGAGCTTTACCGGTGCTGCGAGATCGCCAGGGAGATCACCATGAAGGAAGAATGGCGCGTGGGCCGGGTCATTGCGCGGCCCTATGTGGGAAAGAAAAAGGGAGAGTTCGTGCGGACCAGCAACCGCCACGATTATGCTTTAAAGCCCACAGGGACCACTGCCTTAAATATCCTGAAGGACCACGGCTATGATGTGATCTCCGTAGGAAAGATCCGGGATATCTTTGACGGAGAGGGGATCACAGAAAGCCATAAATCCCAGTCCTCGGTCCACGGCATGGAGCAGACCATTGAGATCTGTAAAAAAGATTTTTCCGGCCTGTGCTTTGTGAATCTGGTGGATTTTGACGCCCTCTGGGGCCATCGGAGGGATCCGGCCGGATACGGAAAGGAGCTGGGGCGGTTCGACGAGAAGCTGGGAGAGCTTCTGCCTCTCCTTGGGGAGGACGACCTTCTTATGATCACTGCTGACCATGGAAATGATCCTACCTATACAGGGACCGACCACACCAGGGAAAAGGTGCCGTTCCTTGCCTATTCGCCGTCCATGAAGGGTCAGGGGGAGCTGCCGGAGGCGGAGACCTTTGCTGTTATCGGGGGAACCATTCTGGATAATTTTGGACTGAAAAAGGAAGAAAATATGATCGGGGCTTCCGTTCTGGAAAAACTGGTCTAGTTTTTTTTCCGGGCTGCTTCCGGCGGGGGCGGCCCGGGCAGGAATGAAAAAACGATGGGGAGTGGATACAAAAGCATGAATAATGACCTGACGAAAGGCTCGATCACAGGGGGACTGATCCGGTTTGCGATCCCCCTGTTTCTTGGGCAGCTGCTCCAGCAGTTTTATAATATGGCGGATGCCTGGGTCGTTGGAAATTTTGCCAGCAACGACGCCTTTGCGGCCGTCAGCTCCGGAGGCCATCTGACGTTTCTGATCATCGGTCTCTTTAATGGCATCGCTGTGGGAGGCGGCGTAGTGATCTCCCGGTATTTTGGCGCGAAAAACAGAGAGGGGGTCCAGAAGGCCATCCATGCCAACTTCCTGTTCGGGATCTGGTCCTCGGTCATCGCCACGGCGGCGGGACTTATCTTTATTCCCTCTGTCCTGCGGATGATGAATACGCCGGACAGCGTGATGCCCCATTCCCTGGTATATTTCAGGATCTACTTTGCGGGCGTGTTCACGGTGATCCTGTATAACGTCTGTATGTCGGTGATGCGGGCCCTGGGAGACAGCCTCCATCCCCTTTATTATCTGATCGTGTCCTCCCTGGTGAACGTTGCCCTGGACCTGCTTTTTGTGGCCGGCTTCCAGTGGGGCGTGGGCGGCGCGGCCTTTGCCACGGTCGTTGCCCAGGGCTTAAGCGTGGTCCTGTGCCTGATCCGCATGAGCCGGGAAAAGGACGAATCCCTGCGGCTGGATATGAAAAAGCTGAAGCTCAATAAAGATATGATGGCCCAGGTGATCCGCCAGGGACTTCCCACGGGCATCCAGAACTCGGTGGTCAGCGTGGGAAATCTGGTGATCCAGACCAACATCAACGCCTTCGGGGCCTTTGCCATGTCGGGGGTGGGAGCCCATTCCAAGATCGAGGGGATCGTGTTTCTTCCTATTATGAGCATGTCCATGGCCCTGCCCACCTTCGTGAGCCAGAACATCGGCGCAGGGGAGTATGAGAGGGCGAAAAAGGGCGCTGCCGTAGGTACCATTTCCAGCATGATACTGGCCGAGCTGGTGGGGATCCTCTATTTTATGTGGGCTCCTTATGCGATGAGGATCTTTGTAAACGCTCCGGAGGCCATTGAATTTGGTGTCATCCACTGCCGTACTACGGCGCTGTTTTTCTTCCTCCTGGCCTTTTCCCACTGTGCGGCGGGAGTTATGAGGGGCTGTGGGAAATCCTTTATGCCCATGGCGGCTATGCTGGCCTTCTGGTGCGGCGTCCGGATCCTTTACGTTTCCATCGCCATCCAGATCGTTCCCGTGTTCCAGACCATTTCCTGGGCGTATCCGCTGACCTGGTTCTTAAGCTCCGTGGCCTTTTTCGTGTCCCTGGTGCGCATGGACTGGAAAAAGCTGTGATGGAAGAGCGGAAGAAAGAAACGATATCCTCCGTGTACGGGGGAGCATGACTTCTGTACACGGGGGCTTCCGCCTCCTGCGGGAGAGGGGATGCGCAGGCCTGGGAGACCGGCCTGCGGGCAGCTGAAAAGCAGAAAAATAAAAATGAAGAAAAAAATTAAAAAAAGTGTTGACATTTTTCCTTTTATCAGTTATACTGTCAAAGTCGCAAGTGAGTAACAGCTCACAAGACGAAATGGGGTCTTAGCTCAGCTGGGAGAGCATCTGCCTTACAAGCAGAGGGTCATAGGTTCGAGCCCTATAGGCCCCATTTTTATGTTTGAAATGAAGGAAAACGTCTTTATGCGTATGCATAGAGGCGTTTTTTTATGTTTTGAAATTATTTGTATTTATGGCACATTGACGAAAAACGAAAGAATAGCTATGATGGAGTAATACAAGTACCGGGAAGGTGGGGAAAATAATGGAGCAGCGCATTTTGCAATATCGAAAACAGATAGATGAATGGCTGACAGAAATGGAGCAGAACGTACAGACATTGTCACAGCACGGTGAATACTCAACGCAGGCTGTACAGAGGCAGACGCATACACAGAAAACTGACACAGAGAAAACTGACATAAAGAAAACTGACATAAAGAAAACTGACATAAAGAAAACTGACATAAAGAAAACGGATACCGAGGAACAGACCATGCAGGAAATGGTTCAGGACAAGCTTAAGGAGCATCTTGTGCAGGTGGGATTTTTTCAGCATGAGCGTCTGATCCATCTGATCGTTACGGTGACTTTTGCGTTGTTAGAGATGCTGGCGATCGTCTTAAGTGTGCTCTCCGACAGCCTTTTTACCTTATTACTCCCCATAGTGATCCTGATCCTGCTGATCCCATACATCCGCCACTACTATATCCTGGAGAACGAAGTGCAAAAAATGTATGGGCAGTACGACCGGATGCGGAGACTGCAACGGACAGCAGCCGGGAGCAAAATCGAAAAACCAGAGAGATAACAGAAACAATACAGTGAAAATAAACAAACGAAAAAGATAAGGGCAAAGTTATGAGGACTTCGTATAGTAAAAAACATAAAGCAGCAATATCTGTTCTGTCCGGACTGACTGCGGCGCTCCTGATACTTACTGGCTGCAGCAAGTCCGAAGAGACGGTCTATCAGATCCCGGAGGACAGAAAACTGATCGTCTATACCGCTCACAAAGCAGATGTATACGAACCGATCATCAAGGAATTTGAGGAACGTACAGGGATTTTTGTAGAGCTCAAAGCAGGAGATACTTTGGCACTTTTTGATGAATTACAACAGGATGCACCCGGTACCTTTGACGTCATGTTCGGTGGAGGTGTTGAAAATTTTGAGGAGTGCAGAGACTATCTGGAACCTTATAAAGTCAGCGAAATAGATCAAATTGCGGAACAGTATCGCACGGAGGGAGATGCCTATACGCCCTTTTCTGTGCTGCCGACTGTATTTATCTATAACAATAAACTGGTCTATCCCGTAGCGGCTCCCAGAACCTGGGAGGAATTGCAGACCGATCGTTGGAAGGGAAAGATCGCGTTCGCAGATCCCACGAAATCCGGCAGTAGTTATACAGCACTCTGTACGATGCTTCAGGTATCGGATCAGGATGCGCAGGAGACGCTGGAGGCCTTTACCGGTGCACTGGATGGTTACCTGTCACCCTCATCTGTGGCAGTACTGGAGGAAGTCAATGCCGGAACCAGACTGGTAGGTATTACCACGGAGGGAATGGCGAGACAAAAGATTCTGGAAGGGGCAGATATTACAGTGATCTACCCCACGGACGGCACCAGTGCCATACCGGACGCTACAGCGATCGTCAAGGGCGCAAAGCATATGGAAAATGCTAAATTATTTCTGGAATTTACCGTCAGTAGTGATGTACAGAGACTGGTGGAGGAAGCCTTTTTCCGGAGAACTGTCCGCAATGATATGGAAGAGTATGCAGCACCGGAGCAGACAAAATTAAAAACGATCGATTATGATATTCATTGGGCTTCTCAGGAAAAGGAAAAAATTCTGAACACATGGGAGACGTTACAGGGGAGAACAGATGAAAAAGTGGATTAAAAAGTCGTTTCACAGACAGTTGCTGGTCTGCTTCGGTGTAGTTGCGTTATTGCCGTTATTGCTTTTTGGGGTATTCCTGATCCAGACTATGGAGACCAAGATCAACAGCGATTATGAGAAAAAAGTAACAGAGCAGGCGGAACAGATAGATGCTGGCATATTGGAATTGTTTCAGGAGTTCGAGACGGTAGTGGAGAATATAAATGCTAACACCCGGATCGTGGAACAGATAGGTGAAGATGACACCTGGTCGAAGAGCAAGATTTACCTGCAATTCTATCGGGAAGTGGCTGATTACAGAGAATATGCCCAATTTGATCTGTATGATAAAAACGGAAAATGTATTTACACTACGGCACAGGGAAGTGCCAAGACAGATCTGCCGGTATACTGGGGCATCCTGAAAGCAGTCGAGGATAGTAAAGAGACGCTGGTGCTGCGGCGTGCAGATACTAATGACAGCAAGATTTTATTGTATGCAGCGGGTAAACTTATGGGAAAAGACGGTATACCGGAAGGTTATATTGTGATCAGCATGCGCGCAGAAAATTTTGAAAAAGTGCTTCATGATAAGGGAAATGCCAAAGCGGAGGTAGCAATCATGGACCCCTTCTGGAGAACCATTTATGATAATGGTAACCTGCAGGAAGAGCATATCCGGGAAGAACTCATGGTTGGTCATAAGCTGCTGGGAGTATATCGTGCCGGAGAACTGCTGGTCCAGCCGCTGGGAGACAGTGGATTGTATACTGCATTGTCCTGTCCCAGCGTGTTTTCAACAGAAGTATTGAACTCCATGTACAGTGTGTTGATCGTGATGCTGACCATCAGTGTCATTCTGTGTGTTTTGGTGGCTTCCCGGCTGGGTAGAAATATGACCCGTCCTATCGAACGGATGAATACGGCCATGCGTACACTGCAGGAAGGAGACCTTACTGTCAGGATCGTCTCCGACAGAGAGGACGAGCTGGGACAGATGTCCCGGAACTTTAATATCATGGCCAACGAACTGGAGCAAAGCGTGCAGGATAAGGTGGAGAAGCAGAAGGAACTCAATGCTTCCCATATTGCCATGATGCAGGCACAGCTGAATCCTCATTTCCTGTATAACACACTGGACACCATGAAATGGGTGGCGAAGGCCAACCATATCCCGGAGATCGCTACCATGGCGGCGGGACTGGCGAAGATCCTTAGGACCAGTATCTCCAAGAGACAGTTCATCTATCTGAAAGAAGAACTGGAACTGGTGAACTGTTATGTAGATATCCAGAAGATCCGTTTCAATGATAAGTTCTCGTACACCGTGGATCTGCAGGAGGGACTGGAAGAGTGTGTGATCCCAAAGCTGATCATACAGCCCATCGTGGAGAACTCGGTACTGCACGGATTAAAGGAGAGTGAAGAAGGAAATATCCTTGTGCGGATCACAGAACAGGAAGATGTTCTGTGTATTGAAGTAACCGATGACGGCTGTGGCGCTCCTGAAGAATGGATGGATGCCATCAATCACAGAAGACAGGAGCAGCTGGTGGGGCATATCGGGGTCTCTAACGTGGATACCATCATCCGGCTGACCTATGGGGAAGAATACGGCATTCACATGGAGAGCCTTACCTCACACGCCGAAAACCCTACGGACGGACAGCGAACAGAAGAGGAAGGCGAAGTCCACGGTACGAAAGTGACATTACGATTGCCGGTAAGATACGGAGAAGCCTGAGGAACCGATACAGAGCAACGGACAGAGAGGAATTTTTACCGGATAGTGGGGAATATACAGAAAACGGGAAGAGACAATGGAGGGAGTAATACGATGTACAAAGTGATCGTGATCGATGATGAGATGCTGGTGCGCAGAGGAATCGTGATGGAGACAGACTGGCAGGCACTGAACTGTGTCGTCGTGGCGGAAGCCGGCAACGGAATCGAAGGACTGGAAGCCGTGCGGAAATATCATCCGGATCTGCTGATCTGCGATATCCGTATGCCCAAAATGGACGGCATCGAAATGCTGAAGGAACTGAGGGCAGAAGGCAATGATGTCAGTGTGATCTTTTTAACTGCTTACAGTGAATTCTCCTATGCGCAGAGCGCTCTGAAATTATTGGCCAGTGACTATCTGTTAAAGCCTTTTGGAGACGGGGAACTGGAACAGGCAATGAACAATGCACTGGAGAAACGTAAGAGGACACAGGAAAAATTGGAAAACAGCAAGGATGAGCCGCTTCCCGAACTAGTCTTAAATAAAGGCGACAAGAGCAAATATGTCATGGCAGCCGTAGACTATATTTCCGCTCATTATGGGGATCCGGAACTGTGTGTGGCAGAGATCGCAGAGCACCTGGGGATCAGTGAAGGACATTTGAGTCATACATTCAAGAGGGAGACGGATTACACGGTGGCGGCATACATCACCAGAGTTCGTATGCGCACTGCCATGAAACTGTTGAATGACTGCCGGAATAAGGTGTATGAAGTTGCGGAGCAGGTGGGCTATCGTGATGTTGCACATTTTTCCAGCAGCTTTAAGAGGATTGTTGGTGTTACTCCCTCTGAATATCAGGATAGAAGCATGTAAAACCACAAAGATGCACAAAAGAAACGATAAAATATCAGAAAAACTATACATAGTATCAGAAATATTAAAATAATAACAGTTTTGCCTTATACAAATTGCTGAATTCCCAACGTATAATAGAATCATCAGAACGGAAGAGGGAAACATCCCATTCCAAGTAAGTGGACCATGAAGGGTTATACAAACTATATGTTTCAAGGGAGGACAGCATATGAAGAAAAGAGTAGTATCGTTACTTATGATCTGTGCACTGAGTGTTGGTATGTTAGCCGGATGCGGCAGCAGCGAGACCCAGAACCAGGCAACTGGAAGCGCAGATAACACACAGACAGCCGGAACCGAGACGGTGGCAGAGACCAAGACCCCGGAGGTAGCCGACGACGCAAATCTTACTGCAACTCAGCAGATCATCAAACAGGCAGAAGGAATGACCATGGAGGAACTGGCACAGAAGGCCATCGAAGAATCCAACGGCAAGACCTTTTACGGTGTAGGTAATTCCAGCCGTGGTAAAGCAGCACTTCCTCTGTTCATCGAGTATCTGCAGTCTATCGATCCTTCTTACAGCATGGAATTTGACTGGCAGCAGCCTAAGAACAACAAGATCTTTGAACAGCTGACCGCTGATTCCCTGAAGCCGGAAGGAACCTTCGCAATGACCCTGATCCAGGATGGTAATCAGATCGAATCCAAGATGACACAGACCGGAATACTGGATACGTTCATTCCCAAGGAATGGGCAGAGGCTAACGGAACCACACCAGATGCGGTGGACGGTTATCTGGCATTACAGACGCTGAATAAGGTATTCGAATACAACTGTACCGGAGATAAAGTATATGACAACTGCTGGGACTTCGTAGCGGAAGGAACTCACGCATTGTTTATGGATATTGATTCCGAGGTTGTAGGTAAGAATTTCCTGTACATGCTGACCGAAGACAAATACGCAGCCATGTTAAAGGATGCTTTCAATGCATTACCCGCTGATGAGCAGGCTTACTTCCAGCCCACGATTGATGAAATGGAATCCGAGGCAAATGATTTAGGCTTAGGCGCTGATGGTAAATATGCCCTGGCATGGATCAAACTCTGGGTAGGCAGCTACAATGCCCAGACCGATGATGGACCTATCTGTAATACGCTGGTATCCGATTCCGCTACCGATCAGTGTGGACTGTTAGTATACAGTAAGCTGCGCTCCGTAGAAGAATCCGCAGGTGTATCTGTGAACAATATCAAGGTTGCCGCTTATCAGGATGGTTATAAAGGAATCGGTGGATACGGTTACTGCCATTATCTGTTTGTTACCGATAACAGCCCGCTGCCCTGGACTGCATGTGCTTTCATCGCATACATGACCTGTACGGAAGACGGCTTCAGCGCATGGGGCAAAGACATGGGCGGTTATTCCGCTAACCCTGAAGTGGCAAAGGCAATTGAAGCTACCTATCAGCACAGCACCGGCGGTAATGATGAGAACGGTAATGTTGTATACGAGAGCAAGAATGACAGAGGCTTCGACTGGTGGTCTACCGATGGCGAACTGGTGCTGGAAGATCCTGAGTACTGCGCATCCGTATCCTTCACGGTAGGAAGCTGGATCGAACTGTTACCGAAGTATACTGCTGAGTGATATGAGTGATATATGATATAAAATAGTGACTATTCGTCCTGTCAGAATAAGAAAATCTGCTACATCATGCCTGCATGTAAGTAGCAGTTTTCTTATTCGCAGGGGGAATGGTTTACAGGACCAAAAGCTTGTATTGGGAAGAGAGGTTAACCATGAATCAGAGTGCCACAAAAAAAACAAGCAAGATGGTGATTGTTCTGAACAAGATCAAGACGTATTTCTCCAAGCCACAAAATATCATTCTGCTTCTGTTTGGTATTGTACTTACTTTTACCACAGTGGCGCCGATCGTGGCAATCGTCGAGGATACCTTCAAGATCCATCCAGGCACCATCGATGCACATCTTACCGGAAAAGCAAGCGGATATTCCGTTGCCAACTATGTGGATCTGTTCACCAGTAAACTGGCGAGAACAAATCTGTGGACACCGCTGTTAAATACCGTGCTTCTGGCAGTATTTACCTGCCTGATCTCCATTTTGTTCGGCGGTTTGTTCGCATTCTTAATTACGAGAACCAATTTAAAATGTAAAAAATATTTAAGCTCCATTTTTATTTTCCCCTACATCATGCCCCAGTGGACACTGGCAGTGGTATGGCAGAATGTATTCAACAGTAATGTAGTCACCGGAACCTCCAACGGACTGCTGGCTTCGCTTTTTAATATTACGATGCCGAAATGGTGGTGCCTGGGGCTGTTCCCCAGTGCAGTGGTATTGGGACTGCATTACGCCCCCTTTGCCTACATACTGATCGGCGGCATCTTCCGCAACATGGATGCCAATCTGGAGGAAGCAGCGACGATTTTGGATACACCGAAGTGGAAGACCATGTTCCGCATTACCTTACCTATGGTAAAGCCGGCGATCCTTTCCACAATCCTGCTGGTATTCGGAAGCGCCATGGGAAGTTATCCCGTACCTCACTACCTGGGACTGACCACTCTGTCCACCAAGTACATCTCCATGAACTCCAAGTATACCGGGGAAGCCAGTATTCTTGCCATCATCATGATGATCTTCGGTGTGGCGATCCTGTTAATGAACCAGATGAGCTTAAAGAGCCGTAAGAATTATACGACGGTTACCGGTAAATCCGGACAGATCTCCAAGATCAACTTAGGAAAAGTCGGGAAATATCTGATCGCGGTCATCCTGATCGTCATCACCTTCTTCACCAGTATTTTCCCGATCCTGTCCTTCGCACTGGAGACTTTCCTTCCGAATCCGGGAGATTACAGTTTCCTGTACGCCATGGATTCCAGCGCGCTGACCACCAAGTGGTGGCTGACAGATAACAACGGAGCGGGTGCTCTGTACGGACAGCCCGGTATCCTCCACAATCCGCTGATCTGGAGAGCATTCAAGGGAACGATGTTAGTCGCTGTATGTTGTGCTCTGATCGCAGGTACCATCGGTACTCTGATCGGTTATGCAGTATCCAAGAACCGGAGAAGCAAGTGGGCAAATTACGTCAATGGTGTGGCATTCCTGCCGTACCTGATGCCGTCCCTGGCAGTGGGCGCAGCCTTCTTCATCCTGTTCTCCAATGACAAGATCAACCTGTTCAATACTTACACATTGTTGATCATCGCAGGCGTGATCAAGTACATTCCTTTCGCCAGCAGAAGTGCACTGAACTCCATGCTGCAGCTATCGGGAGAGATTGAGGAAGCGGCCATCATCCAGGATATTCCCTGGTACAAGCGGATGCTGCGGATCATCATTCCGATCCAGAAGTCTTCCATTATCAACGGATATATGCTTCCGTTCATGACCTGTCTGCGAGAGCTGTCCCTGTTCTTACTGCTATGTACGCAGGGCTTTATCCTCTCCACGACACTGGATTATTTCGATGAGATGGGACTGTATGCATTTTCCAGCGCCATCAACCTGATCCTGATCGTAACGATCCTGATCTTTAACACTTTGGTAAATAAACTGACCGGGGCCAGCCTGGATGAAGGTATCGGAGGTAAATAACTATGCCGGAAATCAAATTAACACATGTTACAAAACGTTGGGGAAAATTCTATGCGGTAGATGATCTGAGTCTGGATATGGAGGACAATTCCTTTATCACTCTGCTTGGTCCCTCCGGTTGCGGCAAGACCACTACCTTACGTATGATCGCCGGTCTGGAGACCCCTACCAGCGGGCAGATCAAGATCGGAGACCGGGTGGTATTCGACAGTGAAGCGGGAATCAATGTTCCTGCAAATAAGAGAAAAGTCGGATTCCTGTTCCAAAACTACGCACTGTGGCCGAACATGACGGTATACCAGAACATCTCCTTCGGACTGGGCAATATCAAGGAAGAACTTCCCGTGATCGATGAGGATGCCAAAGCTTTAAAAAGTATGATCAAGGCACTGGAGAATCCGGGAGAGCTGGTAAAACTCATTGAGGAATGTAGAGATAAAAAGGGAAAATTAGACCTGGATATGGTCTACCTGAAGCTGATCGATAATTATACCATTTCTATCTATACTGCAAAGGAGCTGTATAATTATAAACTCCACGAGGCAGCAGACAAAGAAAGTGTATCAAAACAAAAGAAGCAGGAACTGACTGCAAAATTGGACAGCATCCTGGCAGGTCATAAGGAAAAAGGGGAAGAGCTTAACGAGAAATTCGAAGTCGTATCCGGTGGCAAGGTAGTAACCAAGGTCAGAAAATATTCCAAGGAAGAGATAGACCTGGCGGTACGCAGAGTATCCCGAATCGTTAAGATCGGAATGTTCATGAACCGTTATCCCGCAGAACTGTCCGGTGGACAGCAGCAGAGAGTTGCTATTGCCAGAACACTGGCACCGGAACCCCAGGTACTGTTCATGGATGAGCCACTGTCTAACCTGGATGCGAAACTCCGTCTGGAAATGAGATATGAACTGCAGCGTCTGCATGTAGAGACCGGAAGCACCTTCGTATATGTAACCCATGACCAGATGGAAGCTATGACACTGGCAACGAAGATCTGTCTGATCAACAACGGTGTGCTGCAGCAGTATGAAGCACCGTTGACTGTGTACAGCAGACCCAACAACCTGTTTGTGG
>ERZ772855.1047-NODE-1047-length-28486-cov-15.096725_pt1 | contig 28486 bp, 19 predicted proteins | sample MGYA00511900_ERZ772855 | MGnify/ENA primary metagenome ERZ772855 (study PRJEB29015, sample SAMEA2737701) | human gut metagenome | biome: human gut; feature: human-associated habitat; material: faeces | place: China | collected 2012 ... | reverse complement strand
TTTCGCCCATTCCGGGCATCAAGGTGGACAAGCACTCCACCGGCGGCGTGGGCGATAAGACCACGCTGGTCATCGCACCCATCGTGGCAACCTGCGGGGTGAAGATCGCCAAAATGAGCGGCCGTGGTCTCGGCCACACCGGCGGTACCATCGACAAGATGGAGAGCGTGCCCGGCACAAAGACCGCCCTCTCGCAGGAGGAGTTTTTTGCACAGGTGAACCAGATCGGTCTGTCGGTCATCGGCCAGAGCGAGGGCATTGCCGTGGCAGATAAAAAGATGTACGCCCTGCGGGACGTTACCGCTACTGTCAGCTGCATCCCGCTGATTGCGTCCAGCATCATGTCCAAAAAGCTGGCCTCCGGCTCGGACGCCATCCTGCTGGACGTCACCACCGGCACCGGTGCTTTTATGAAAACTGTTGACCAGAGCATTGAGCTGGCGCAGCTGATGGTCGCCATCGGCACCCATCATGGCCGCCGGGTAGCCGCCATGATCACCGATATGGACACCCCGCTGGGGCACAACATCGGCAACAGTCTGGAAGTGATGGAGAGCATGGACGTGCTCAAAGGCCACGGCCCGGCAGACCTGACCGAGGTGTGCCTGCAATTGGCGGCCAACATGCTGGTACTGGCAGGCAAGGGCGATGCCGCCCACTGCCACGCTATGGCCGAGGCTGTCATTGCGGACGGCTCTGCCTTTGCCAAGTGCAAGGAAATGTTTGCCGCGCAGGGCGGCGACATCCGGGTGCTGGATGATTACAGCCTGTTTGCACAGCCCGCCGCCAGCTATGAACTGCTGGCTGAGCAGGACGGCTACATTGTGGCCAACGATGCGGAAAAGATCGGCTCTGCCAGTGTGCTGCTGGGCGCAGGCCGCCAGAAAAAGGGCGACCCGCTGGACTTTGCCGCCGGTATCACCCTGCACAAAAAGCGCGGTGACTACGTCCATAAGGGCGAAAGCCTTGCCACCTTCTACGGCGCTGCGGACAAGTTTGAAGCTGCCGCAGCCGAGTACCGCAGCGGCCTTGTGTACGGCGCTGAAAAGCCGGAGGAAGCCCCGCTGGTGTACGCCCTTGTCACCAAGGACGGCGTAGAGCGGTACTGAGACCGGACAGCAGGGGAGAACCCTGTTTTCCGCGAAAATGCAAGGTCGGGCAGCCCGCAGGCTGACCGACCTTGCTCTTATAACAATTTTTTTTCCGCTGAGGATGCCCAAAGCGTACGCGGTGGGCATTCTAAATCGTTTCGTCCCAAGGGGACTGCTGCACAAAGCTGTGTGGCAGTCCCTTTTTGCGCTTTCACGCTGAGAACAGGCCATCTTGCACAAAAGAACTGTCGCTTTTTAAGCAATTCGCTGTATTTGCGGGACAAACGGTAGAACTTTGCATCGGGATATGGTATACTACACTGTACTTGTATGCCCCGGAAAAAGGGGCTGCCAAAGGAGAAAGGACTTGTTATGAAGATCATTCTGGTGGGCGGCGGCAAGGTCGGCACGGCTCTGGCGCGCCAGCTCAGCGAGGAAGGCCACAACGTGACTGTGGTGGACACCAACAAAGCGCGCGTGGAGCACCTGACCGAAAGCTACGACGTGCTGGGCATTGTAGGCAATGGCTCGTCCATCACCACCCTGTCTGAGGCGGGCATTGAGGATGCGGATGTGTTCATTGCGGTCACCGGCTCGGACGAACTGAACCTGCTTTGCTGCATGTTCGCCAAAAAGGCGGGCCACTGCCACGGCATTGCCCGCGTGCGCAACCCATCCTACAGCCACGAGCTGGACTTTATCAAAAAGCAGATCGGCATTTCCGCCATCATCAACCCGGAAATGGCAGCGGCAAAGGAGATCTCTCATCTGCTGCGGTTCCCCGGTGCCAGCAAGATCGATACCTTTGCGGACGGCCGTGTGCGGCTGATCAAGTTTGCGCTGCCCGATGCACTGGATGGCGTGGCCATCCGCGAGATCCCTACCCGGCTCAAGAGCGATATTCTGGTGTGCGCGGTGGAGCGTGAGGGCGGGGTCATCATCCCCAACGGTAACTTTGTGCTGCAAAAGGGCGATCAGGTCACCTTCCTTGCTACGCAGGAAAAAGCTCACGCCTTCTTCCAGCAGCTGCATCTGCCGGTGCAGCCGGTACGCAACGCCCTCATCGTGGGCGGCGGTGCCATTGCTTACTACCTCAGTCAGGAACTGCTGGAAAACCATGTGCGGGTGCGCATTGTGGAGCGGGACGCTGCCCGCTGCGTAGAACTGGCCGAGCAGCTGCCCGGCGCACAGATCCTGAACGAGGACGGCTCCAACCGCGAGTTTCTGCTTTCCGAGGGTCTGGAATCCACCGAGGCTTTCGTGGCACTGACCAACATCGACGAGGAGAATGTGCTGCTGACCCTGTTTGCCAAAAAGCACTCCAACGGCAAGCTGGTGACCAAGGTCAACCGTCTGGAATTTGACGATATTCTGGCCGGGCTGGATCTGGGCAGCGTGGTCTACCCCAAGTACATGACCTGTGACTACATCGTGCAGTACGTCCGCGCCCTGCAAAACGAGGCAGGCAACAACATCAAGACTCTGTACCGCATACTGGATGACCGCGTGGAGGCACTGGAATTTACAGTGCACGAGGAGAGCGCCGCTACCGGTGTGCCCCTGAGCCAGCTGCACCTGAAAAAGAACCTGCTGCTGTGCTGTATTACCCGCGGCAGCAAGATCCTGATTCCCCGCGGCGGCGACCAGATCCAAGTGGGCGATAACGTCATCGTGGTCACGCTGGAGCACGGTCTGCACGATCTGCGCGATATCGTGGAGCACTGACGGAGGCGGACTATGAATTATGCGATCGTTTTCCGTCTGCTGGGCTATGTGCTGATGATCGAGGGCGCGTTGCTGCTGCTGCCCGCCGCCGCCAGCTTAGTGTATGGCGAGTGGATGGTGCTGGGCGTGTTTCTGCTCACAGCTGCCGTCAGCGCTGGCATCGGCTACGCCCTGCACACCATCAAACCCCGCAGTAAGGTGTTCTATATGCGCGAAGGCTTTGCGGCTACCTCGCTGTGCTGGGTGTTCATCTCGGTGATGGGCGCGGTGCCCTTTGTGCTCACCGGCTGCATCCCGAACCCCGTGGATGCCCTGTTTGAGACGGTCTCCGGCTTTACCACCACCGGTGCCAGCATCCTGCCCGCCGTGGAGGGGCTGCCCAACGGTATTCTGTTCTGGCGCAGCTTCACCCACTGGATTGGCGGCATGGGTGTTCTGGTGTTTCTGCTCTCGCTGCTGCCGCTGACTGGCGGCTCTCACGTCAACCTGATGAAAGCCGAAAGCCCCGGCCCGCAGGTGGACAAGCTTGTGCCTAAGGTGCAGTCCACCGCTAAGATCCTGTACGGCATCTACTTTGCCCTTACCGTGCTGGAGCTGGTGTTCCTGCTGATTGGCCGAATGCCCCTGTTCGAAGCCATGCTCACTGCCTTTGGTACGGCGGGTACCGGCGGCTTCGGCTTCCGCAACGACAGCTTTGCCGGCTTTTCGCCCTACATCCAGTGGGTCGTGACCATTTTCATGATCCTGTTCGGCGTCAACTTCAACGCCTACTTCCTGCTGCTCATGCGCAAGTTCCGCCGCGCTGCCGCCAGCGAGGAGGTGCGGGGCTACTTTGTGGTCATCGTCGTGGCAGTGGGCATCATCACTGCCAATATTTATAGTATGTACAACAGCTTTGGCGAGGCGCTGCGGCAGGCCGCTTTTCAGGTGGGCTCCATCATCACCACCACCGGCTTTTCCAGCTGCGATTTTGACCTGTGGCCGACCCTCTCCAAGGAGATCTTGGTCATGCTCATGTTCATTGGCGCCTGCGCCGGCAGCACCGGCGGCGGCATCAAGGTGAGCCGTTTCCTCATTCTGGGTAAGACCCTGGCCAAGGAGCTCAAGACCGCCCTGCACCCGCAGGTGGTAGCGCCCGCCCGCATGGACGGCAAGCTACTGAACCACGAGACCATCCGCACCACCAACGTGTTTGTGGCGGCGTATATCTTTATCTTTGCGGCCTCCTTCTTCCTCATCAGCCTGAACGGCTTTGATATGGTGACGAACTTTACCGCCGTGGCTGCTACCCTGAACAACATCGGCCCGGGCTTGGAAATGGCAGGCCCAATGCAGAACTTCGGCTGCTTTGCAGACCCCGCAAAGCTGGTGCTCATCTTCGATATGCTGGCCGGCCGTCTGGAGATATTCCCCATGCTGGTGCTGTTTATGCCGGATACATGGCGGCGGTTCTAAGCCTTTTTGGGTACGGGACAAGCATAAAAATATTATTTCGGAACACCGGAGTCTCTATGGACGCTCCGGTGTTCTTTTTGTGAAAGAAGCTGCAAAGGCAGGTGGCAACGGTTAGAAATGCCTTGCGTTCAGCGCCGCATTGCAGTATGATTATAATATCAATTATCTGACCCTTACCCCTGAGCAGGCAGAACCTTTTTTACAAACGAAATCGTTCTGCATGATAAAGAAGAGAGCAAAAACAATAAAACATACAGGAGGAAATTATTATGGGTTTGATCAAAGCAGGTATGGGCGCACTGGGCGGAACTCTTGCAGACCAGTGGAAGGAATTTTTCTACTGCGATGCGCTGGATAAGGATGTGCTGATGGTCAAGGGCCAGAAGCGCACTTCCCGCCGCAGCTCCAACCACGGCGAGGACAACATCATCACCAACGGCAGCGGCATTGCCGTGGCCGATGGTCAGTGTATGCTCATCGTGGAGCAGGGCAAGGTGGTGGAAGTGTGCGCCGAGCCGGGCGAGTATACCTTCAATTCCTCCACCGAGCCCAGCGTGTTCACCGGCAACTTTGGCGATAGTCTGGCAGCCACTTTCCAAACCGTAGCCAAGCGCTTTACCTACGGCGGCGACACCGGCAAGGATCAGCGGGTGTACTACATCAACACCAAGGAGCTGGGCGAGATCCTGTACGGCACCGCCACCCCCATCCCGTTCCGCGTGGTGGTCAGTGAGGAGCGGGGCTATAAGCTCTCGGTGAACATCCGCTGCAACGGCAGCTTTACTTACCGCATTTGCGACCCGCTGCTGTTCTACACCAACGTGTGCAGCAACGTCTCCAACCAGTATGATGCCTCGGAACTGGCTCCCCGCCTGAAGAGTGAGCTGATGAACGCTTTGCAGCCTGCGCTGGCCACCCTTTCTGCCAACAAGGTGCAGTATTACGAGATCCCCGCCCACACGCTGGAGATCTCCGAGGCGCTCAACGAGCAGCTGTCCAACGTCTGGCGCAAGAAGCGCGGCATCGAGGTGTTCTCCTTCAACATCAACTCCCTGTCCATCCCGGAGGAGCAGCAGAAGAAGATCACCGAGTGGGAAGAGAACGCCATGACCACCGATCCCACCACCGCCGCAGCCCGTCTGGTGGGTGGTCAGATCGACGCCATGAAGACCGCTGCCGGGAACACTGCCGGTGCTATGACCGGCTTTATGGGCATGGGCATGGCAGCCGGTGCCAACGGCATGAACGCCCAGAACCTGTTCGCCATGGGGCAGCAGCCCGCAGCACCCCAGCAGCCTTCTGCCGCTGGCAGCTGGCAGTGCAGCTGCGGCGCTACCGTTGCCGGCAAGTTCTGCCCGGAATGCGGCAGCAAAAAGCCGGAGCCGAAGCCTGCAGACAGCTGGACTTGCAGCTGCGGTGCCACTGTCACCGGCAAATTCTGCCCGGAGTGCGGCAAGCCCCGCCCGGCGGCAGTAGAAGGCTGGACTTGCAGCTGCGGTGCAGTGAACAAGGGCAAGTTCTGCTCCGAGTGCGGCAAACCCAAGCCCGCCGGTACCCCCAAGTATAAGTGCGACAAATGCGGCTGGGAGCCGGCCGACCCTGCACACCCGCCCAAGTTCTGCCCGGAGTGCGGCGACCCCTTTGACGACAATGACCGCAGCTGAACCCGGCACATAATGACCGATCACACTGCGGGGCAGGGAAGGAGCCTCTGCTTCACAGATCATAGGAGGAAACACTATGGCAGGAATGCTGGAATATAAGTGCCCCTGCTGTGATGGTGCCATCAAATTTGACAGCACCACCCAGAAGATGAAATGCCCCTACTGCGACACTGAGTTTGAGGTGGACGCGCTGAAGGGCTACGATGAGGACCTGAAGGACGAAAAGCCCAGCGAGATGGAGTGGGTGACCCCCGGCGGCAGCTGGGCAGAAGGGGAGACCGCCGGTCTGCATACTTATGTCTGCAAGAGCTGCGGCGGCGAGATCGTGGGCGACGACACCATGGCAGCCTCGGCCTGCCCTTTCTGTGGCAACCCCATCGTCCTCACCGGACAGTTTGCCGGAGACCTGCGCCCCGACCTCATCATCCCCTTCAAGCTGGATAAAAAGGCGGCGAAGGAAAAGCTGCAGGAGCACCTCAAAGGCAAGACCTTGCTGCCCAAGGTGTTCCGCAGCCAGAACCATATTGACGAGATCAAGGGCGTGTATGTGCCCTTCTGGCTGTACGACAGCGACGCCGATGCTCAGCTGCGCTTTACCGCCACCCGCACCCGCTTTTGGTCGGATGACGACTACGATTATACCGAGACCAGCTACTACTCTGTGCGCCGGGACGGCGTGTTGGGCTTTGATGCAGTTCCGGTGGACGGCTCCTCCAAGATGGAGGACGACCTGATGGAATCCATCGAGCCGTTTACCATGAGCGATGCCGTGCCCTTCAAGACCGCGTATCTGGCAGGCTATGTGGCCGATAAGTACGATGTGGACGCCCAAAAGAGCATCCAGCGCGCCAACGAGCGTATCCGTCAGTCCACCGAGGACGCCTTTACCCAGACCGTTACCGGCTACGACTCCGTGAAAATGGAGAACAGCAGCATCCAGCTGCACGGCGGCAAGGCAAAGTATGCCTTGTTCCCGGTGTGGGTGCTGAGCACCAGCTGGCAGGGCAACAACTACATTTTTGCCATGAACGGCCAGACCGGCAAGTTTGTGGGCAATCTGCCGGTGGATAAGGCCGCCGCCCGCAAGTGGACGCTGGGACTTACGGCAGCCGTCGGTGCTGCATCCTATGCGGTGATGTGGCTGCTGTGGCTGGCCGGGATTCTGTAAAGGAGGGACGGAAGATGAAAAACACTGCTACCCGACTGCGCTCCCTCTGTGCTGCGCTGGCAGCACTGGTGCTCTTGCTGGCGCTGGCCGTACCGGCTTTTGCTGCCGAAAATGGCTTTGCTGACCTATACTACCGCCTGAACGACAGCGCAGAAGTCCTGACCGAGGACGAGGACAGCGAGCTGGAAGCTTCGCTGGAGGAACTGAGCGTCCGCCAGAGCTTTGATGTGACCATTGCCACCATCGACTCGCTGGAAAGCGAGGGCTACACCAGCATGGAGGAATATGCCGATGACCTGTACGATTACTGCCAGTTCGGCTACGGTGAAAACCGGGACGGCGTGCTGCTGCTGGTGAGCATAGGCGACCGCAAATGGCATATCTCCACCTGCGGCTACGGCATTACCGCCTTTACGGATGCCGGCATCCAGTACATTGGCGAGCAGATGACCCCCGATATGGCAGACGGCGATTACGCCGCCGCCTTCCGCACCTTTATCCAGTGGACGGACGCATATGTCACCGCCGCCCGCGAAGGCCACCCCTACGATGTGGACAATATGCCGCATGAGCCCCTCTCCATCCTGTATCTGGGTCTGGCGCTGGTCATTGGTCTGGTGACTGCACTGATCGTGACCGGCGTGATGAAGAGCCAGCTCAAGAGCGTGGCACCGCAGCGGGACGCAACCAGCTATGTGCGGCAGGGCAGCATGAAGCTGACCAACCAGCGGGATCTGTATCTGTACCGTGAGGTGCACCGCACCGAGCGGCCAAAGGAGTCCAGCTCCAGCGACTCCGGCGGCAGCTCCACTCACACCTCCTCCAGCGGCTCCACCCACGGCGGCGGAGGCGGCTCGTTCTGAAAACGTTCCCCGCAAGATAAAATCTCAAAAACCGATCCGCAGCAGCCGGTCGCACCCGCGCCCCGGCAACCGCTGCGGATCGGTTTTTACTTTTCTGCCGCCCGACACAAACGACTGATTTTTTCTGCGCCTTTAGGGCTATACTTCCAGTGCAGACGATTTTATATGCAGCAAGGAGCAGACACATGGGCATTTGGGAAAATCTGGGCATGGGCGGTTACCGGGGCTTTTCGCGCCCGGCGGCGCGGCTGTTGCAGCAGGCGGTGCAGCTGGCGGGAGATCTGGGCTGTGAACAGGCGGATACCAGCCATCTTTTGCTGGCAATGCTGCAGCAGCAGGGCGCTGCGGCGCAGTTCCTCACCCGGAAAAACATTACCGAGCCGGAGGTGCGCCGTCAGCTGGCGCAGCGGCGCAGCGCCCCGGCACAGCGGCTGGACCGGCAGTCCATGGCACCGGACCTGCGCCGCACCATGGACTATGCGCTCATTGGGGCGCAGAACGCCCACGTCAGCCGGGCAGAGCCGGAGCATCTGCTCTGTGCCATGTTGGAAGATGACGGCTGCGTCGCCGGGCTGCTGCTGGCGGAGATGGGGCTTTCGCTCACCGAGGCGGTGCGGGAGTGCCGCCAGCTGAGCGGACAGTTTGTGCTGCCCGCCCAGCCCCGGGTGTCGGCCAGCATCCCCCGGGGCAGCCGCGCCAGCGATAAATACTGCCGCGATCTGACCCGCCGCGCCGCCGAAGGGGAGCTAGACCCGGTGTTCTGCCGGGAAGCCGAGCTTGACCGCATGGTGGAGATCCTGTGCCGCCGCCAGAAAAACGACCCCTGTCTGATTGGCGAGCCGGGCGTGGGCAAAACGGCGCTGGCCGAAGGTCTGGCGCTGCGCATTGCCGCCGGGCAGGTGCCCAGAGCGCTGCAAGGGCGGCGGCTGCTGGCGCTGGATATGGCCAGCTTGGTGGCGGGCACCAAGTACCGGGGCGATTTTGAGGAGCGGCTGAAAAACCTGCTGGAAGAGCTGGTGCGGGACGGCACCGCCATCCTGTTTATCGACGAGTTCCACACCATCGTGGGTGCCGGTGCCGCCGAGGGCGCCATCGACGCCGCCAGCATCCTGAAACCGGTGCTTGCCCGGGGCGAATTGCAGCTCATCGGCGCCACCACCAATCAGGAGTTCCGCACCCATATCCAGAAGGACGCCGCGCTGGAACGCCGCTTTGGTCGGGTACAGGTGGAGGAACCCACCCCCGCACAGGCGGTGGAGATTCTCAACGGCCTTGCGCCCCGCTACGAGCGATACCATAACGTGCGCCTGCCGCCCCAGACCTTGCAGGCGGCGGTGGAGCTTTCGGTGCGGTATCTGCCCGGGCGCTGTCTGCCGGATAAGGCCATCGACCTTGTGGACGAAGCCTGTGCGGCGGCGCGCATCCTTGCCGAAAAGGAGCAGCGCACCCAGCCGGTGCTCACCCCGGAGGATATCGCCCGGGTGGTGGCAGCCGCCAGCGGCGTGCCCGCCCAGCGGGTGGGCGAGCAGGAGCGGGAGCGTCTGGACAAGCTGGAAAGCCGCCTGAATGCCGAGATCGTCGGTCAGCAGCGAGCGGTGGCGGCCGTGGCTGGAGCCATCCGGCGCAGCCGCACCGGTCTGGGAGAGCCGGGGCGTCCCATCGGTGCTATGCTGTTTTTGGGGCCTACCGGCGTGGGCAAGACCGCACTGGCGCGGGCACTGGCGGTCAGCTGGTTCGGCAGCGAGAAGGCACTGCTCAAGTTCGATATGTCGGAGTATCAGGAGCAGCACACCGCCGCCCGGCTGCTGGGTGCGCCGCCGGGATACCTCGGCCATGACGAGGGCGGGCAGCTGACCGAGGCTGTGCGCCGCCGCCCGTACAGCGTGGTGCTGTTTGACGAGATCGAAAAGGCGCACCCGGATATCCAGAATATCCTGTTGCAAATTTTGGAGGACGGTCAGCTGACCGATGCCATGGGCCGCAAGGCAGATTTCCGCAACACCATCGTGCTGCTTACTTCAAATTTGGGTGCACGGTTTCTGGCGGGGCAGAACGCGCCGCTGGGCTTTGCTGCTGGGGCAGAAGCCGTGTTTGAAAAGCAGTCCGCGCAGGCTGTGGAGGAAGCTAAAAAGTGGTTCCGCCCGGAGCTGCTGGGGCGGCTGGACGAGGTGATCGTGTTCCGCCCGCTGGCGGAAGAAAACCTCTGCGCCATTGCAGAAAAAATGCTCTGTCAGCTGGAGCAGCGCGCCGCCCGCAGCGGCTACCGACTGCGCCACACCCCGCAGGTGGGGGCGGCACTGGCTGCCCGGGCGCAATCGGCCTACGGTGCGCGGGAACTGCGCCGTCAGGTGGACAGGGCGGTGGAGCAGGCACTTGCGAACCGCATTGCCGCCGGGACGGCCTGCGTGGGGCAGCACTGGACGGCAGACTGTGCCGCCGATGGCAGCATCGTTTTGCGGGAGGATGAGACCATAACCCTATAAGAAAATAGCAAAATAGCGTTTTCGCTTGCAACCGGCACGGTTTTCGACTATTATAGAGGAAATAGAGTTACAACAGGGAGGACCCCGATGCACACGCTGTTTCTTCTAAACCCCGCAGCCGGAAAGGCCGACTGTACCCGCACCCTGCCGCAGCAGATCGCGGCGGCTGCTGCCGGTGCCGGGCTTGCCCCGGAGGACTACACCATCCGCGTCACCACCCACGCAGGCCATGCCCGGGAGCTGTCCCGCGCTGCCGCCGCTGCCGCCCAGAAGGCCGGGGTGGAGCTTCACATTTTTACCGCCGGTGGTGACGGCACCTTCAACGAGGCGCTCACCGGCGCTCACGGCTTTGACAAGACCGCCGTGGGCTGCCTGCCCTATGGCAGCGGCAACGACTTTCTGCGCACCTACGGTACAAAGGAGGAGTTTCTGGATCTGGACGCCCAGCTGGCCGGCGGGGTGGTGCCCATCGACCTGATGCGCACCAGTCTGGGGCTTTCTGCCACCATCTGCGCCGCCGGTCTGGACGCACAGGTGGCCTACGGCATCCCCAAGTTCCGGCGCATCCCGCTGTGCGGCGGCGAGGCAGCCTATGCGCTGTCCATTGTTCAGCAACTGTGCGGGCATATCGGCCGCAGGGTGGAGTACGTCATTGACGGCGAGGTGCTGACCGTGGACTGTCTGATGTGCGCAGTGTGCAATGGCCGCGCCTACGGCGGCGGTTTTATGGCCGGGCCGGAGGCACAGCCGGATGACGGCTGGCTGGATGTGTTCATCGTGCGCAAGGTCAGCCGCCGGGTCATTGCAAAACTGCTGATGTTGTACAAAAACGGCCAGCACTTTCAAAACGGCCAGCTGACCGAGGCCGCAAAGCCCTACTTTATCTACCGCCGCGCAAAATCGGTCAGTCTGCGGGCAGCAGATGGCCGCGGACCCATCATTGCCACAGTGGACGGCGAGTGCGCCCCCTGCAAGCAGGTGTCGGTGCAGGTGCAGCCGCTGGCAGGCCGCGTGCTGCTGCCGCTGCCCGCCTACCAGCGCTTTACCGCCAAAAAAGCGGCTGTGAAGTAAAGAAATAAACCATCAGATCCAAACAAGGCCGCTGCACATTGTTCCGTGCAGCGGCCTTGTGTTTTACTGTTATGCGCCGGTTTGGGTATGGCGCTGCCGCACCCGGCGTTCCAGCGCCTTGTAAAAGCTGCTCAGGCAGAGCGTGAGCAGATATACGGTCAGGGTCCAGACCACAGGATGTACCGTAAAGCTGAACTTGTCCGCAGTCCACTCCATATACCGGATCAGCACCTGATGAATCAGAAAACCGTAAGGGGACAGCCCGGCCAGCCACAAAAACGGCTTTGCGGAAAGCAGCCGGGAAATGATTCCCTTGCCCACGGCAAGCAGCCAGACCAGCAGCACCGCAGAGGGAGTGAACAGCACATTGTACCGGAAGGCCACCGCGCCCAGAACCCCCACCTGCCTGGCGGCGATAAACAGGCAGCCGCCCGCAAGCAGCACAGCAGCAAGCTCCAGCAGGGAGAAAGCACCGCCCGGCAGGCCGCTCTCCTGTTTGCGGCTGTGGTAAAGGCAGCCCATGCAGCAGCTGATGGTAAAATCTCCCGCCCGGAACACAGGGCACAGATAGGTCAGGTAAAAGGCCGCCTTTCCGCTGAGCCCGGCTTTCCAGAAAACAAAGGACGCAAGGCACTGTGCGCAGAAGATCACGGCGGCAATGCAGCGCAGCCTGCGGACATCCGCCTTTTTCAGTACGGCGAGAAGCGGGGGAAAGATGGCATACAGAAAAGCCTGTACCGAAAGATACCACGCCACTCCGTTCAGGCAGAACCAGAAACGGCTGGAGGGAATCCATGTTTGCAGCAGAAAAATGCTTACAACAAGCTGCGCTGCACAGGAGAGCACCCCGCGGGCAGAGGGCTGCGCCAGAAGCCCCTTCAGCACAAATAACAACGCGGCAGCCATCATTATAAGGTGCAGCGGGTACAGCTTTCGTATTTTTTTAAGAGAGAAAGCTATGGCAGACCGCAGTCCCGGTGCTGTGCGCGGGCGGTCGTAATAGTTGCAGGTCATCAGAAAACCGGACAGCGCCACGAATACCGTGATCGCCCACGGCCCCAGCCACGGTGCCCCGCAATGGGAGAGCACCACGCTCAGAAATGCGACTGCCCGCAGCCCCTGCAAAGATGAGATCAGCTTTTTGTCTGTCAAAGTATCCTCCGTTCTGCCGCAAAGCGCGTCAGCTGTGTTTTTGTAATGCGCTATAAGTATAAAAAAGACGGCGCGTCCTGTCAAGAACACACCGCTTTTTTGCGTAGTAGGGTGCGATTTTTGGACGTCATAAATTCTTAACAAAGAAAAATTGCAAAACCCCTTGATTTTTCAGAGCAAGATGAGTACAATACAATTAGCACTCAGAGAAAAGGAGTGCTAAACCGCTGCGGAGCACACACGAAGCCCCCGCAGGACGTAACAAAGTTTCAAATAAATTCAATATAATTGGAGGGCAAGAATTATGAAGATCATTCCTCTTGCAGACCGTGTTGTCATTAAGACTGTTGAAGTTGAGGAGACCACCAAGGGCGGCTTGATCCTGACCGGCAGCGCAAAAGAGAAGCCGCAGGTGGCACAGGTAGTGGCTGTCGGCCCCGGCGGTGTCGTGGACGGCAAGGAAGTCAAGATGACCGTCAAGGTCGGCGATAAGGTCCTCACCAGCAAGTACTCCGGCACCGAAGTCAAGGTGGACGGCGAAGAGTGCACCATTGTGCGCCAGAGCGACATTTTGGCTGTTGTGGAAGACTGAAACTGAATTTTCCCTTTTCAATTGAGCTTGTATTATAAAGGAGCGATGTATTATGGCAAAGCAGATCAAGCAGGGCGAGGACGCCCGCAAGGCACTGTGTGCCGGTATTGATACCCTGGCTAACACCGTTAAAATCACCCTCGGCCCCAAGGGCCGCAATGTGGTGCTGGGCAAGAAGTTCGGCGCACCGGTCATCACCAACGATGGCGTGACCATCGCAAAGGAGATCGAGCTGAAGGACGAGTTCGAGAACATGGGCGCACAGTTGGTGCGTGAAGTCGCAACCAAGACCAACGATGCCGCAGGCGATGGCACCACCACTGCTACCGTGCTGGCACAGGCCATGGTCAACGAGGGCATGAAGAACGTTACCGCCGGCGCAAATCCCATGGATATCCGCCGCGGCATGAGCAAGGCTGTTACCACCGCTGTGGAGACCATCAAGGCACACAGCCAGAAGGTGAAGGACAGCAACGATATCGCCCGCGTCGGCACCATCTCTGCCGGCGACCCCGAGATCGGCCGTCTGATCGCCGAGGCTATGGAGAAGGTCACCTCTGACGGCGTTATCACCATCGAGGAGAACAAGACCACAGCCGAGACCTACAACGAGATCGTGGAAGGTATGCAGTTTGACCGCGGCTACCTGACCCCCTATATGGTCACCGATACCGACAAGATGGTGGCCGATCTGGACAACGCTGCTATCCTGATCACCGATAAGAAGATCAGCGTCATTCAGGATCTGGTTCCCCTGCTGGAGCAGGTGATGCAGAACGGCATGAAGCTGCTGATCGTGGCTGAGGATATCGAGGGCGAGGCTCTGTCCACCCTGATCGTCAACCGTCTGCGCGGCACCCTGAATGTCGTAGCTGTCAAGGCTCCTGGCTTTGGCGACCGCCGCAAGGAGATGCTGCAGGATATCGCTACCCTGACCGGCGGCACTGTGATCTCCTCTGATCTGGGCTATGAGCTGAAGGACGCAACCGTCCAGATGCTGGGTCATGCCCGTCAGGTGAAGGTGACCAAGGAGAACACCACCATCGTGGGCGGCGCAGGCGATAAGGACGCCATTGCAGCCCGCATTGCCCAGATCCGCAGCCAGATCGAGGCCGCTACCAGCGACTTTGACCGTGAGAAGCTGCAGGAGCGTCTGGCTAAGTTGGCCGGCGGCGTGGCTGTCATCAAGGTCGGTGCTGCTACCGAAGTCGAGATGAAGGACAAGAAGCTGCGCATTGAGGATGCACTGAACGCTACCAAGGCAGCTGTGCAGGAGGGTGTTGTAGCCGGCGGCGGTACCGCTCCTATCAATGCGATCCCCGCTGTGCGCGCCCTGTGCGACACGCTGGAGGGCGACGAGCGCACCGGTGCCAAGATCGTGCTGAAGGCCCTGGAGGCTCCTCTGCGCCAGATCGCCAAGAACGCCGGTCTGGAGGGCAGCGTCATCATCGACAAGATCATCTCTGCTAACAAGCCCAACTACGGCTTCGATGCCCAGAACGAGGTCTTTGTCGAGGATATGATCGCTGCTGGCATCGTGGACCCGACCAAGGTCACTCGCTCCGCTCTGGAGAATGCAGCTTCCGTCGCTGAGATGGTGCTGACCACCGAGAGCCTCGTGGCTGACCTGCCGGAACCCCCGGCTCCCGCCGCACCTGCCGGCGGTGACATGGGCGGCATGTACTAATAACAGCCTAAAAACCGCATGAATCCTTGATTTTTGGAGCGCGCAAAAGCGGATTTACGCCAAACTTACGCCACTTACGCCAAAAATCAAAGCGCACTATAGGGTAACAAAATCGGCACTCGCTGAAAAGCGGGTGCCGTTTTTTTTTGTGTCTAGGGGATTTGAAGACTCATGAAACCCACTGATGGATTCTGCGAGCGGCAGACTGTCAGCGGCTTTATTGTTGACGAAAAACAAAGGTAGGGATACAATAATAAAAAATGTAAAACCGGAAGGGAGCGTGCCGCCGTGGAAAACCAGAGAGACTTCTGCACAGAATGCCGCAGAGAAACAAACTACACCTTGAAGAAAATCAAAATCAACCGGACCATCCGGGAAAAGGAGTATACTTTTGAAATCACGGCTGCTTTCTGCAACAAATGCGGCGGCGAGATGGGTGTTCCCGGCCTGATGGACTACAACGTAAAGGAAATGGATGAGCAGTAACGCAACTCGAACATACCACAGTGATTGGAATGTTATTGTGGCTAAATCGTGAAATGAAATGGAGGCTATCATGATGAGCACGAATGCTAAACGTTATCTTGAGCTTATTAGCCAGCATTTACAGGAGCACCATGCGGCTCTTTTTGTTGGGTCGGGATTCAGTCTTAATGCTGATAAAGTAACGTCTGATGTCCCAGACATTCCATTGTGGGCTGGGTTAGCCCAAAAATTTAAAGAAAAGCTAGGGGATTCCGATCAGAATGACCCTCTCGCATTGGCCGAGAGCGTGGAAATTGCGTATGGCCGTAGTGAATTAGATCACCTTCTTTTAGATAGTATAAAAGATGCGGATTATCGCCCCTCACCTTTGTATGAAAAACTTTTGCGGTTGCCTTGGAGCGATGTTTTTACAACGAATTACGATACGCTTCTTGAACGTGCGGGGAAAAATCTTGTAGAGAAAACATTTACGCTGGTAACCAACAAGAACGACCTTGTGGGCAGTTCTGGAACAACAAGACTTATTAAACTTCACGGCTCATTTCCTTCGCAACGCCCTTTTATTATTACGGCAGAGGACTATCGGACATACCCTCAAAAATTTGCCCCATTTGTAAATACCGTACAGCAGTCATTGTTGGAAAATACTCTCTGTATGATTGGATTTTCAGGGAATGATCCCAATTTCAATAACTGGATTGGTTGGATTCGTGACAATCTTGGTGCGGAGAATGCGCCGTATCTATACTTTTTAAGCCATGAATCTGTCTCGGACGTTCGGCGGGAGTGGTTACATAGGCGGAATATTATTGTCGTTGACCTATCCGAGATTTTTTCTGCTGAGTCTCCTTATGCTATCTATGAGCAGGCGTTGGACTATCTTTGGAATGCGTATAGTGAATTCCGTGTAACCGGGCAGAATTGGAAAATAGAGCAGCTTTTAGGTGGAAATATAAACCATACGGCTTCCATCAAAGAAGCACTTCCGATTTTAAAAAAGAATCGTGAAAGCTGTCCAAAGACAGTGACTCTTTCGGCTTTAAATCGAGGAAAATTAAAACATCTTTTATCTATAACACATTCGATTCTGGCTGAACAGTGTTCGCAAAAAGATTCTGACACTGAAAATGAGATAGAGTATCTATACGAGTACGACTGGCTGAATGAAAAAGCGCTCTTACCACTTTTCAGCGCAGACATTGATTTGTATCAAAAAATTCTTGATAGAAATTCTGATGTGCGTAGCGCAGAAAAATGTTCTATCTTGCTTTCAATGCTTCGATCTTTTCGAGAACATGGGGATGAAGAAAACTGGAATAAAAAATATGAAGAACTAGTTACTATAAAATCGTTCCTTACAGATGAACAACAAGAACAGCTTCAATGGGAAGAATGTCTGCATTCGTTTTTTCAATACGAATTTCAGCAATTGCAACAGAAACTGAAAAAATGGAACGTTTCACCGGACAAACCTATATGGGCGTTACGTAAATCTGCACTATATGCTGAACTTGGTGAGTATGATACGGCGCTTTCTCTTTTGCAAGATTCTCTTTCTAACTTGCGACAGCGGATGGCACACCAAACTCGGCCGGATTCCTTTCTTGTTTCACTGGAAAGTCCTATGATGAGATTACAAAGTTATATTTCGCAAGCACATTCATATAGCAAGGGAGAAATTGGCTTTGAAAATGATTCACAAGATTTTGTAGACGAACACCGCAGGACGATCCATAGGCAGTATGAAGTAGATTGGGAGGATGAAAATAAATATTTTACGTCAAGGCTAGAAGCTCATTGGGTTCCTTTTCGGACGTATGAGAACAAACCGGGTTTTGATTTTGGGATGAGTTCATCTACAATGCATTTGGGAGGAGAAGATGAAGAGAGAGTTCTTGCGTTCAGCTTTCTTAGGTTCCGTGAAGAAACAGGTGTACCTTTTCGACTTGGGAATGTTGTAGAAGACATAAAGGCTGCTGGTGGAGCAGCTGATCGCATTGCGTTATATTGTCCTTTATGGGCCATCTTGACCGTGGTAAGAACCGATGAAGAAAAATATGTGGAAAGTGCGCTTACACGTGGTGTTCTCAGTACATGGCCACAAGAAGATGCGGACGAGTGTTGCCAGTTTTATATGGATGCAGTTTTGCGCACAGAGGCAGAACTTAATGAAATTAAAACACATTGGGCTAATACCTTTGCGACAAGGACAGCAAGGATTCTTCTGACGGCTTTATCTGAACTGTGCTCCAAGTGTTCGGACAAAATGATGGCTAAACTTCTTGCTTTTTTGAAAAAACTGTATGAGTTGCCTCAAAAGGAACACTATTTAAATGCTGCACCGCTGGTGAGAAGGCTGATTTCTTTTTATCCGATTGCACTGCGTCAAGACTTGGTTATGCAGCTGCTAACTTTTCCTTTGCCAGATTTGAAACGACTTAATGTTCAGCTTGATCTGCCGGACCCATTCGAAGCACTTTCGGCATCCGCAAGTGGATATGAAACGAAATCTGATAGGTCTTACAAGGAAGTTGAGCAGCTGATTGTTTTAGCTCAAAGAAACGATGAGAATTTAAGCGCATTAAATCGGTTGCTTTATTGTGGAGCACATGGTTTATTGACCCTTGAACAGAAAAAATGGTTGGGTGGTTTTATTTGGAAAAATGGAAAGCCACATCTTCCACCATACTGGCTTGATACGGTTTGTCTTAAGCTTCCTTCCCAGCACGAAGTAGAGGAAGTTCGATATCTCTGCCAATCCATCACAAACAAGATCGCACAAAACATATCCGGAGCAATTCGTTTTCCGGGTGGAAGCGAGATCTTTACGGAACTTATAAATGTATCTCTTCCTCATGCAGATGACTTTACTTCAGAAGAGGTGAGCAAGATCCTTGAGTGCTGTAATGAACGAATTGCTGCTCTTTCTGAAAACATAAGTCGAGGAGTGGATATTTTTGGCGATAAAGGTATGTTTGTTTCTCAAATATATCAGATATTGCACGCTCTTTGGATTTTTACTACTCTTCGCTCGCAGTGGATACCGACAGAAAAGGACTGTGCTGTAATGTCGGCAATCATAACTCAATGTGACTCACGTCATATCGGTCATCATGGTATAAAGCGATATTGGTCAATACTTTTGAAACAGGATTTTGATTCAAAAAAGGATTTGGGGCATTCTTTGCGATCTGCTGATACCAAACGTACGCACAGTTGTTATAATGTCCTTGCTACTGCAATATGTAATCCCGACAAAAGGTTGCTTCCAGATGATGAGCTTTGCATAGGGTTAGAAGTTGCGGCTCAACAGATTGCTTGGGGTGTTCCTAAACAGTTGGTGTCCGCCTTACAGACTGTTTCTCATGCAGTACAATATCGCTCTGATCTGTTGACGATGCAATCTATGGAACTCATATTGACAGGTCTTTCTCAGCTTGTGGAACAAACTCGAATTTCTTCGGATGATACGGTGGCAACGGCATCAGAGAAGGGCGACATTCGTCGATGGGCAGTGGTACTAGCAACAAAACTAAATAATGAAGGAATTTCTGAAGAGAGTCGGAAAGTTCTAAACTGCTGGCGAATCGTTAGCAAAGATAAAGATGAGTTTGCAGAAATTAGAAACATCCAGCGATAATGAGTTAAGATATTTATGTGTGAACATAAATAAAACTGTCTTATCTAAGCTCCAAAACGGTGAAGTCGTTCTAAATAACAACAGCCGCCCAGCGATCTTTACGGTCTCGCTGGGCGGCTGTTGCTGTACTTATAACTATATTTATGCCAGATGGAGTTTCTCTTTCAGCGCATCCTGAAGGACGCCGGAAAAGTTGATGTGTGCCGATTCGGCGGCATCGTTGAGCCAGCCGGGAATGGAAAGGGTTTTCTTTACGGGTCTGTACCGCTTTTCGTACTCTTCCATATCGAAAGGCACCATCACCACAAAATCTTCTGGGTCAACATGGAGCGCAGAAGGGACAGAAGGCTCCGGGCAGACTTTGCAATCTTCCAGCATAAGGCCGATGGCATCCTGTGCCATGCGGACGGCTTCGTCCATGGTATCGCCTTGGGTGAAGCAGCCCTCAATATCGGGGATCTCAACAGAGTACCCGGTTTCTTCCGGGTGAAAAATTGCAGGATAGAAAATAGCGTTCATAATGTGACCTCATTTATTGTATCATATACGTATTTTACGTATTTGTCAAGAGGCAAAAACAGCCGCCCAGCGACCTTACGGTCTCGCTGGGCGGCTTATTTTTTGCGTTTCCAGAGCAAATATTCTTCGTAGCGGTGCATCTCGTTTTGTTCTTCTTCGGTCAGGCGCTGGCGCTGTTTGCGGGCTTCGTCCGAGGGGTCGATGTCGGTCAGACCCAGCAGGTAGTCGGCGGAGGTGCCGTAGAGCTTGCAGATGGCAAGCAGCACATCGCTGGGCGGCGAATTGCGCCCCTGCTCCCAAGCGCTGACAGCCCAAACGGTAAGCCCCAGCTTGTCCGCAAGGCTCTTTTGGGTGTCATGGTAGTTCTTTCGAATCTCTGCCAGTCGCTCTCCAAGCATTATCAATACCACCTTTCATGCTACTAGTATAGAGAATTCTACTAGTTTTTGACGAAAGCCGCATTTAAAGTGCTTGATATGGTGCAAATAAGTAGTTATAATGCTAGTGTAAGGCAGAACTAGTACAAAAATACTACTTCCGCCGCAACGCTAAGGCAAAGCGAGGGAATCCCCGTTGAAACAACTGATCGATTTTCACGCACCGGAAGTGCAGGCGGTGCTGGATACACTTCTAAAAGACCGCTCCACCGGTAAAAACATCATCTGGGCAACCGACCCGCCGGATGAACTGCAAACGGTGATGTACGAGCCGGTGACGGATAGATCCCAGATCACCACCCAGCAGCTCGGGCTGACCCACTACGAGGTGGTGCTGCCCCGGATGATGAAGCAGACCGACACCCAGCAGCAGCGCACCCGCAAAAAGGGCGAAGTATTCTCGCCCGCATGGGTCTGCAACAAGATGAACAACGCACTGGACGCCGACTGGTTCCGTGGGCTTGGGGCAGAGGAGAGCGCCGGGCAGTTCACGGTGGAGCTGCCCCAAGGCTGGCAGACGGTGGAAACGCCGGTGCAGTTCCCGGCTTGCGGGGGCAGGACTCCAGCATGGGTGCAGTATGTGCAGAGCCGCCGCTTGGAGGTGACCTGCGGCGAAGCCCCCTTTCTGGCGTCCCGGTACGATGCCGCCACCGGCGAGATGATCCCGGTAGCCCGGCGCATTGGCATTCTGGACCGCAAGCTGCGTGTGGTATGCGAGAACGCCGCCACAGAGGACGAGTGGCGCAAATATGCCACCCATGCGGTGCAGTCCACCTACGGTTACGAGTATCAGGGAGATAATCTTTTGCTGGCACGGGTCAACCTTCTGCTGACCTATGCAGAGCATCTGCAAGCACGCTGGCAGCGCAAACCCACAAAAGAGGAACTGCAGCCCATCGCCACCATCATCAGCTGGAACCTGTGGCAAATGGACGGTCTGCACCTGTCCGTGCCCGGCGGCAAGCCCCAGCCGGAGACAGAACAGCTCGACCTCTTTTCCATGTTCGGGGCGGCAGAGCCGCAGCCGCCCACGGTATCCTGCAAAGTGAAAAACTGGCGCAAGGGCAGCCATGGAACCGCCCAGAACTTTGAAACCATTCAGGAAGGGAGTACCAGCATGAAGTTTGATTATGTCATCGGAAACCCGCCGTATCAGGATGAAACCCTTGGCGATAACAAAGGCTTTGCACCCCCAGTATATAACAAATTTCTGGATGCGTCTTATGAAATTGCAGATAAGGTGGAAATGATTCACCCTGCACGGTTTTTGTTCAATGCTGGCTCTACGCCGAAGGCATGGAATGAGAAGATGCTGAGTGATCCGCACTTGACAGTCTTGCATTATGAATCTGATAGTTCAAAAATCTTTGCAAACACAGATATTAAGGGCGGTGTTGTAATTACATACCGCGACAAAGTGAAGAATTACGGTGCGATTGAGCATTTTATTGTGTTCGATGAACTAAGAAGTATTGCTCGTAAAATTGGAAAAACAGACTATGTATCGTTAAGTAAGGCGATTTATGCAGCAGAATCGTATCGTTTCACAGAAACGATGCACAAAGAGAACTCAAGCGTGGAGTCTCTGCTAAGTAAAGGTCATAAATACGACTTCAAGTCGAATGTTTTAAGTAAACTCGATAATATTGTGTTCTTCTCTGAAATGCCGAAGGACGGAAGTTCTTACATAAAGATTTTGGGTCTGGACGGAAGCAAGCGCACAGAGAAATGGATTAGAAAAGATTACGTCCGTGTCCCTGAAAATTTTGGGAGTTATAAGGTTTTTATCTCCAAAGCAAACGGTAGTGGTGCTTTTGGCGAAACTCTCTCAGCACCGATAATTGCTGAACCGGGCATAGGACATACGCAGACATTTATGTCTATTGGAAAATGCGAAAGTGAACAAGAAGCTATCGCAATAACAAAGTATGTAAAAACAAAATTTGCAAGGGCAATGCTTGGGGTACTAAAAATTACGCAGGACTGTCCGGCACCAAAATGGAAATACGTTCCCCTTCAAGACTTTACCGCCCATTCCGACATTGATTGGAGCAAGTCGGTGGCGGAGATTGACCGGCAGCTTTACCGCAAATACGACCTGACCGCCGACGAGATCGAATTTATCGAGACCCATGTAAAGGAGATGGCATAATGGCTGGTATTACGCTGCACACTGCCCGGCAGGTAGTGCCCATGATCTACGCCTATACCACCCCGGAAATTGCCCGGCACAACGGCTGGACGAAGATCGGCTACACCGAGCAGTCGGTGGACAAACGCCTGAAACAGCAGACCCACACCGCCGATGTGCTGTTCCACGAGGAGTGGCGGGGCAATGCCGTCTATGATGACGGCAGCGGCGAGGTGTTCACCGACCACGATTTCCACGCCTATCTCCGCAAGCTCCGGGTGGAGAACGACCGCAAAAACGAGTGGTTCCATCTGGATGGGGAGCAGTCCCGGCGGTATTTTCAGGATTTCCGCATGAACCGGGGCCGGGTGCAGCTGGATGCCGCCATCCCCTACACCCTGCGGAAGGAGCAGGCAGAGGCCGTGGCACAGACCAAAGCCTATTGCCAGAGCCACCCCGGCGGGGAGTTTTTGTGGAACGCCAAGCCCCGCTTTGGCAAGACCCTCTCCGTCTACGAATTCTGCAAGCAGGTCGATGCACAGACGGTGCTCATCGTCACCAACCGTCCTGCCATCGCCAATAGCTGGTACAGCGACTATGTGCGCTTTCTGGGCAGGGAGTCCGGCTATCTATTCGTCAGCCATGTGGATGCCCTTGCCGGGCAGCCCCATGTGTTGGATGAGCAGAGCTATCTGGATGCCGCCGCGCAGGGCGAGGAACTGTATAAGCGAATCGAGTTCGTCAGCCTGCAGGACATGAAAGGCTCGAAGTATTTCGGCGGCGAGTACGACAAGCTGCAACACCTGACCGAGCTGAACTGGGATGTGCTGGTCATCGACGAAGCCCACGAGGGCGTGGACACCTACAAGACCGACCTTGCCTTTGACCGCATCCGCCGCAAGTTCACGCTGCACCTGTCCGGCACGCCCTTCAAGGCACTGGCGAACGATAAGTTTGCCGGGGATGCCATCTTCAACTGGACCTACGCCGACGAGCAGGCCGCCAAGCGGAACTGGCAGGGCGCACCGGGGCAGCAGAACCCCTACGCAAACCTCCCCATGCTCAACCTCTACACCTACCAGATGTCCGAGATCATCCGGGACGAAATTCAGCAGGGGGTAGAGATCGACGGCGAAACGCAGGAATTTGCCTTTGACCTGAACGAGTTCTTTAAGGTGAAGCCCAGCGGAAGCTTTGAGCACGAGGCTGAGGTAGACCGCTTTCTGGATGCCATGACTACCCAGAACAAGTTTCCGTTTTCCACCCCGGAGCTGCGTGCAGAGCTGAAGCACACCTTCTGGCTGCTGAACCGGGTGGACAGCGCCAGAGCGCTGGCAAAAAAGCTGCAGGCGCACCCGGTGTTCCGGGACTATGAGGTGATCCTTGCCGCCGGTGACGGCAAGCTGGACGACACGGACGAGAACCAGAAGAGCTTTGACCGGGTAAAAGCCGCCATCGCCCACCACGAAAAGACCATCACCCTGTCGGTGGGGCAGCTCACCACCGGCGTCACCATCCCGGAGTGGTCGGCGGTGCTGATGCTCTCCAACCTGAAAAGCCCGGCGCTCTATATGCAGGCGGCGTTCCGTGCCCAGAACCCCTGCCTTTTCCGCGAAAACGGCACCTTCCGCCGCAAAGAGAACGCCTATGTGTTCGATTTTGACCCCGCCCGCACTCTGCTGATCTATGAGCGGTTCGCCAACGATCTTTCAAAGGACACCGCCAGCGGCAAGGGCGACACCGAGGAGCGCAAGGCGCATATCCAGAATCTGCTCAACTTCTTCCCGGTCATCGGCGAGGACGAGGAAGGGGAGATGATCCCGCTGGATGCAGAAAAAGTTCTCAGCATCCCCCGGAAGATCAAGTCTAAAGAAGTGGTGCGGATGGGGTTCCAGAGCAACTTCCTGTTCCAGAACATTTCCAACGTGTTCAGTGCCCCGCAGGAGGTGCTGAACATTCTGCAAAACTTCCAGCCCATCAGCGAGGCAAAGGCAAAGCCCATCCAGATCACCCCGGAGACCGGCGCAGACCTCTCCCTGAACGACAAGGGCGAGGTGGATTTGGACGAGGGCTACGTCATCGGCAAGGCAGCGGATGTGTTCGGGGAAAAAATTTACGAGAGCACCCCGGCGCTGGACACCGCCCTGCAAGACCTGACCGATGCCCCGGCTCCTGCCAAAGAAGAGCATCTGGAACCCCTGAAAAAGAGCATTACCAAAGAAATCATCGCTCCTATGGTGGAGCAGGCAAAGCAGGAGTATGGCCGGGACCTGAAGCTGTCCGACCAGAAGCGGTTTGAGAGCACCGCCAAAGCCAAGATGGACGTGGCGGTGGACAAGGTGGTGGACAACTACCGCATCGACCAGAGCCAGCTGGAGACCCAGCGCACCCAGCAGCTGCAAAGCTGCACCACCGCCCAGCAGCGCCAGCAGGTGAACCGGGAGTTTGATGCAAAGCAGCAGCAGAGCACCGCCGCCCTGATGGAGACGCTGCAATCCACCATCCAGCAGACGGCGCAGGAGATGCAGCAGACCATCGTGCGCACCGTGGAGACCAACCAGAAGGAGCAGGAGAAAAAGGGCTACGAGGACACCGTCCGTGACCATCTGCGGGGCTTCTCCCGCACCATTCCGTCCTTCCTTATGGCGTATGGCGACGAGAACGTGACGCTGGCGAACTTTGACCGGATCATCCCGGACAAGGTCTTTCAGGAGGTCACCAGCATCACGCTGGAGCAGTTCCGCTTTTTGCGGGACGGCGGCCCCTACCTCAACCAAGCCACCGGACAGGAGGAACATTTTGCAGGCCACCTGTTCGACCCGGTGGTGTTCGATGATTCGGTGAAGGAGTTCCTGAACCTGAAGGTCAAGCTGGCGGATTACTTTGACGAGAGCCGCACCGAGGATATCTTCGACTACATCCCGCCCCAGAAAACCAACCAGATCTTTACTCCCAAGTGGGTGGTGAAAAAGATGGTGGATCTGCTGGAGCAGGAAAACCCCGGCTGCTTCGATGACCCCGGCAAGACCTTCCTGGACCCCTACATGAAGTCCGGCCTGTACATTACGGAAATCGTCAAGCGCCTTTACCGCAGCGAGAAGATGCGGCAAGCCTTCCCGGACGATAACGCCCGGCTGGAACATATCTTTGCCAAGCAGGTCTATGGCCTTGCGCCCACCGAGATCATCTACCGCATTGCCATCAGCTACATTCTGGGCTTTGCAAAGGGTCACGGCATTACCGCCCACCATATCCGTCAGGCGGATACGCTGGAATTTGCCAAGGCGGGCACCATGGAAAGGGAGCTGGATAAGATCTTCAGAGATTGACCAATAGAATACAGCATAAAACCAAAGGCGGCTGTCTGCATGGGTGCAGATGGTCGCCTTTTTGTGCTATACGATTACGAAAACGGACGAATTTGTCAGTTCTCGTTACATCGGAGCCGGACGAGATGTCCGTTCAGGACAGCTTGCCCGGAGCAAGAGTGCAGAGGTGCGGGTCGCCAGTGGCGACCTCAAAAGGCCGCAGGCATTTTGAAGCACCGACCGAGCCGACAGGCGAGACCGCAGCCCTTTGAAGGGAGTCAAGGGGGAACGCCTTGCCCAGTGATATGATGCTGTGCGTCATATCCTACTGGGTATTATCTGGCGCAAAATGGCGGCAGATCCAGCAGCTCCGCTGCTGCGCACTCTCCCGGCAAGCTGTTGAAATGAAAGAAGCCTCCGCTAAACCTTATACCAAAATCGGGGAAAAGTAATCAAAACAGGTTCACTTAGGGGGCCAATAATAGGCCTACGAAGCCCACGACTTTTGCAATTTCAGGTGCTATGATAATTACAGAGATGCAGCATCTTAATGATTCCCCGCAAAGAAAGAATAGCGATGCAACAAGAAATGGGAACGATGCTTCCTACTTTCACCGAAAATTAGGAACTCTCAGTTCCTGTTCGATTCCAAGTTTCTCTGTTATACTTTTCTTGCAGAGCGAAAGCAAACTCTTCTAAGCGGAAAGCGACAAACGCCATGATCTCCCACTGAGGGAAGGAGCGATAGGTCACTTTCTTTGCAGTATGACAACCACATAAATCCTTTTCTGAAAGGACTACCTCTCGATTTCGAGAGAAGATTTCAAGACACAGTCTTGAAATGCGAGACCCGTTGCTTAGAAGAATTGTATCACTCCTGTGATTTGATCGCACGAGTGGCCGTACACAAAAAATACAGGAAAAGAGGGATGTCTATCTGAAACTGACACGACACAACGGACGAGCCGGAACCCACGGCACCTATAACCCCAGGCACAATGACCGCAGTTTCAACCTTGCCAACAGTGAGCACATCGACCCGGAACGAGCCAAGGGCAACATCTACTGGGACTGCTTCCACGGTTTCCGCTCGGCTCTTGCTCCACCCGACCCGGACGATCTGGCGGCAACCTTCTCGGACGTAGAACGGCAGTTCTACGAGACCCACTACACGGCCTTCATCGAAAGCCAGAACGAGCGCAACGCCAAGATCCGGCACACAGAGCGCAACCGCTCCATTCCCGACCTGCTGTCCAGCCGCAAGACCTGCCCGGAAGAGACTATTTACCAACTGGGAACGCTAGATGAACACGCTTCGGCGGAGGACTTGCTGAACATCGTCACAGAGTTTATTGATGAGTTCAAAGCCAAGTATGGCGAACACGTTCATGTGCTGGACTGGGCACTGCATCTGGACGAAAGCACCCCCCATATCCACGAACGTCATGTGTTCGACTGCGAGAACAAGTACGGCGAGGTGGCGCCCCAGCAGGAAAAGGCATTGGAAGCACTGGGCTTCGACCTGCCCGACCCGGGCAAACCCCTCAGCCGCCGCAACAACCGCAAGATCACCTTCGATGCCGCCTGTCGGAAAATGCTGTTTGAGATCGCCAAGCGGCACGGGCTGGAATTGGAGGAAGAAGCAGAATACGGCAACCGCAAATATCTGGAAAAGCAGGACTTCATTCTTGCCAAGCAGAAGGAGCAGCTTGCGGCCCAGCAGAACAAGCTGGACGAACTGACCCTCAAGGTCAACGACATGGAAGCGCTGATCGATGAAGTTTCGGCTGCGGCCTACGACAAGGCGGTGGAGGTCGTGACGGACGTGGTACGCACCGAGACCCGGAAGGAAGATATGCGGATGATCGAGGACACGAAGAAGTGGGTGCTGTCCCCGGAACGCAAGGCTCCGCAGGCCACGAGAGAGTACGCCGCCCATCGGTTGGATACCGTGCTGGACAAGTTCCTCAAGACCATGCAATCCACTGCTACTCGCTTGCAGGAAAAGCTCCTGAGACCGGAAGTCCGACAGAAGGGCAAGGAGCAGGTCAAGGAGAAAGCACGGGATTCCGTTCTGCAACTGCTGAACCGTTTGCAGGCAGAGCAGACACAGCGGAAGCCATCTGCACCGCCGATTGCCGAAAAATCAGAAACACGAGGTGATGTTTATTGAGCAAAGAAGTCAATCAGGAAGAACGCAGCCCCCGAACCGTTGCAGACGTGAAGGAAATGCTGACCAAACATTCCAACGGCGAAATTCAGCGAACGATTCAGAACTGCATCACGATTTTGCAGAATGACCATGTGCTTGCCGATGCCATCCGGCTGAACCTGTTGAGCGAGCGCATCGACATTGTAAAGCCCGTGGGCTGGCCGAGATCTGGCAAGACGCTGAACGACACCGATATGAAGTATATCCTGCGGCGAATGGAGAAGTACGGCATCTCCAGCGAAAAGAAAATCGAATCTGCTATCCGCATCGTTGCCAACGAGAACCGTTATCATCCCATCCGGGATTACCTGAACGGCCTGCAATGGGACGGCACGGAACGGATAGCCCACGTCCTGCACCATTTTCTCGGTGCTGCGGAGGACGAGTACACTTGCGAAGCTATGAAAATTTTCCTGCTGGGAGCCATCAAACGAGTGTTCCAGCCGGGATGCAAATTTGAAACCATGCTCTGTCTGGTGGGCGGGCAAGGGTGCGGGTCGCCAGTGGCGACCTCAAAATGCTGCAAGCATTTTGAAGCACCGACCGAGCCGACAGGCGAGACCGGGAAAGTCCAGCTTTTTTCGGCTGTTGGCGGTCAAGGACGAGTGGTTCTCGGATGACCTGCGTCGGCTGGACGGCGACAACGTGTACCGCAAGCTGCAAGGTCACTGGATCATTGAAATGTCGGAGATGATCGCCACCGCCAACGCCAAGAGCATCGAGGAGATCAAGAGCTTTCTCAGCAAGCAGAAGGAAACCTATAAAGTCCCCTACGAGACCCATCCTGCCGACCGTCTGCGCC
>ERZ772855.1032-NODE-1032-length-28770-cov-8.360299_pt1 | contig 28770 bp, 26 predicted proteins | sample MGYA00511900_ERZ772855 | MGnify/ENA primary metagenome ERZ772855 (study PRJEB29015, sample SAMEA2737701) | human gut metagenome | biome: human gut; feature: human-associated habitat; material: faeces | place: China | collected 2012 ... | reverse complement strand
CGCAGCCGCCGGAGCGGTGCTTAAGCCGTAAGGCGGGAATTATGCGGTATTGCCTAAAGAAGCGTTCAGAGAAATAAGAGAGGGAAACACTGTAACATGGCACAATCTCGTTCCGGTAAAAAATCAACAAAGAACTCCTCCGGCAAAAAGAGCACAGCCTCCTCCCGGGGCACGGGCCGCAGCAGCACCGGGCGCTCCGCATCCGCGCGCAGCAGTGCGGCCTCCCGCAGCCGTCAGCCGTCCCGCCGTGCCCAGCGCCGCGCCGAGACCCCGAACCTGGCCCGCAGCATCCTGCTGGTGGGGCTGGGTCTGCTTTGCGTTGCGCTCGTGCTTGTGCCCGGGCAGAATCTTTGGCGCACGCTGCGCAGCTGGTACTTTGGCGTTTTCGGTATCACGACTTATCTGGTCGGACCGTTCCTGCTGTACCTGGCCTACCTGCTGGCCACCGGCTACCGCGTCGCGCTGTTTGCGGGCAAGGTATCGCTGATGGGCGTGCTCTGCGCCAGCGTGCCGGTCATCTTCTCCAAACTTAATATTGAGAACCTCAAGGTCGGGGAGATCGTCAAGATGCTCTTTACCCGCGGCGGCACCTACTTCTGGGAAGGCGGCGTCCTCGGTGCGCCCATCGGTGCCACGCTGCTGGCGCTGTTCGGGCGTCCCGCCTCCAACATTATCATGCTGCTCATCTTCCTGCTGGGGCTGATGTTCTTCTTTGCCATCACCCCCGCGGACGTCGTTCTGTTTGTAGACGGCCAGTACAAGACTCTGCAGGCCAAGCGCGAGGAGCGCGCCGCAGCCGAGACCGCCTACGACACCCGCCTGTTTGACCAGGAGCCTGAGGAGGAGAGCGTCGAGAATCTGACCGGTGCGCTGCCGGACAGCAGCCGCCCGCACCATCCGGTTTACGACGTCATCGCGGACACGAGCCGTTTCCCGAAGCAGACCCCGCCCGCCCCGCAGCGGCAGGCCGCCTACACGCCCCCCGTGGCACCTGCTGTGCCCGAGGCACCGTTTGCCGCCAAGCCCGCCGCCCAGACCCATGCGTCGTTTGACGTGGATCTTGGCCCCAGTGCAGGGGAAAACGCCCGCCAAAAGGCCGTCAGCGCTGACCCGCTGGAGCCTGTCAGCATCGGCCCGGGCGGCACGTTCGGCATGGATCCGCTGTCCAACCGGGCCAACAGCACACTGCGCCACACCCAGCCCCAGCCTGCTCCCGCACCGAAGGAAGATTTTGAGCTGCAATTGCAGCCTGCCTCAGAGCCTGCCGCGCCGGTGTACAGCACCCCGCTGACCCCGGTCACGCCCGCGCCCGCCGCACAGGCCTCCCCCGCGCCGCAGGACGAGCTGGATGCGCTCATCAACCGCGCTGTCAGCGGCCACGCGCCTTACTATACGCCGCAGGAGGTCAGTGCCGAGACAACGCTGGACCTGCCGCAGCCTACCGAGTTTGAGACCCCGCTGACGCCTGTCCCGCAGGAGCCTAAATTTGACACGCCTCTCATTCCCGTGGAGGACGAGCCCGAGCCGATCCCTGTCGAGCTGCCGCAGCTGGATATGACAGGCCGTGTGCAGGGCGATACGATGGTCCTTTCTCCGGCTGATCTTGCTGCACAGATGGCCGCAGACGCTGCGCCGCTGGGGACGCCCGCCCCCGCAGCTGTGCCCGCCGCACCGGAGGCCCCCGCTGTTTCCGCACCGATTCCGACACTGGGCGGCAGCTTCAGCGATACCGGCAGTGCGGTCAGCGCCGCCTGGCAGTCCGGGCGCTCTGTCTCCGAAATGCTGGATGATATGCTGGCCGAGACACCCGCCGCCCCTGCCCAGCCTGTTGTCGAGGCTCCGGCCCCGGCAGCCAATCCCTACACCGCCGCACCGGCTGCCGCCCCGCAGCCGTACCAGTCTGCCCCTGCCATGACTCGCCCTGCGGCGGAAACGACCCAGAGCAGCTTCACTGTGCCCCGGCAGGGGGAGGCTGCCCGCGTGCAGGTCAGCACCGCTGTCGGCAACTCTGCCGGTGCGCCCATCCATACGCCGCCCTGTGCGGCCAAGGCCGACCCCAACGCCATGCGTCTGCCCACCTCGGAGGAGCAGCCGCCGGAGCCCTACTGCTATCCGTCGCTGAATCTCTTTAACGCCACGCGCCCCGACGACGAGGCCGGGGCCGCCCGCGAAATGAAGAAAAACGCGGACATTCTTGTCAACACGCTGGACAGCTTCGGCGTCAAGACGACGATGCTCGACATCTGCCGCGGCCCGTCCGTCACCCGGTATGAGCTGCAGCCCCAGGCCGGTATCAAGGTCAGCCGCATCACAAGCCTGGCCGACGACATCGCCCTGAACCTGGCCACCGCGGGTGTGCGCATTGAAGCGCCCATCCCCGGCAAGCCCGCCGTCGGCATCGAGGTTCCGAACAAGATCCGCTCCACCGTCAACATCCGCGCAGTCTTTGAATCCCAGAATTATATCAACATGCGCAGCCCGCTGACGATGGCCCTCGGCAAGGACATTGCCGGTACGGCGCAGGTCGCGGATCTCTGCAAGATGCCCCACCTGCTGATTGCCGGTTCCACCGGCAGCGGTAAATCCGTCTGCGTCAACTCCATTATCATCAGCTTCCTGTTCCGCTCCGGCCCCGAGGATGTCAAGCTCATTCTGATTGACCCGAAGGTCGTCGAGCTGGCCGAGTACAACGGCATTCCGCACCTGCTGATGCCCGTCGTCACCGAGCCGCGCAAGGCTGCCGGTGCGCTGGGTGCCAGCGTGGCCGAGATGGAGCGCCGCTACAAGCTCTTTGCCGAGAACAACGTCCGCGAGATCAAGGCCTACAACAAGCTGGCCGCCCAAACCGGCATGGAGCACCTGCCCTATATCGCCATCGTCATTGACGAGTTGGCTGACCTGATGATGGTCGCGGGCAAGGAGGTCGAGGACTATATCTGCCGCATCGCGCAGAAGGCCCGCGCCGCCGGCATCCACCTGATCGTTGCTACCCAGCGTCCCAGCGTGGACGTCATCACCGGCCTTATCAAGGCCAACATTCCCAGCCGTATCGCCTTTGCCGTTTCCAGCCAGATCGACAGCCGCACCATTCTGGACAGCGGCGGTGCCGAAAAGCTGCTGGGCAACGGTGATATGCTCTTCCTGCCCGTCGGCGCGTCCAAGCCCGTGCGTGTGCAGGGTACCTTCGTGACCGATGAGGAGATCGGCGCGGTGCTGAGCTTTATCAAGTCCACCTCCACCGCCCAGTACGATGAAGAAATGATTGCCGAAATGGAGCGCCGCGCCGTTGCCGAAAAGGGCAGCAAGAAGGGCGGCGACGATGACGGAGACGGCGGCGGTGCACTGGACGCCATGTTTGAGCAGGCCGTTGAGTGCGTTATTGAGGCCGGACAGGCCAGCACCAGCCTTTTGCAGCGCCGCTGCAAGCTGGGCTACGCCCGCGCCGCCCGCATCATGGACCAGATGGAGCAGGAAAAGATCATCGGCCCCTATGAGGGTGCCAAGCCCCGCGCCGTGCTTGTGACTAAGGCCGAGTGGGAGGAGCGCAAGCTGAACGGCCAGTATGACGGGTAAGCGCTTTGCCCGCCTGGCCGCGGCGGTGGCCGTCTGCCTGCTGGTGCTTGCCGCGTTTGTCGTCCAGCTTTTGGGCGGCAGGGGCAGCGTTCCCGGCTGGCAGCAGCTGCGCGCCGCGCTCGGCGTACCGCTCCAAACCGAGGAAAGCGCTCCGCAGACTTCGGACGGCAGCACCGTCGTGTATGTGCTGGATGTCGGGCAGGGCGATGCTGTGCTGCTTTGTCAGGACGGCGCGTACTGCCTGATCGACACCGGCCCCGTCGAGGCTGAGGACGCGCTGCTCTATGACCTGGACGTGCTGGGTGTGCCGTCGCTTGACTATCTTGTGCTGACCCATCCCCACGCAGACCACACCGGCAACGCCCGCGCGGTGCTGCGCGCCCTCCCGGTCAAGACCCTGCTGCTGCCGCTGTGGCAGCCCACGGCGGATGAGACCGCCGACTGGCCGCGCCATCTCGCAGAGCTGGCCGCCGACAGCGGAGCAGAAATTTTCACAGCAGAAGCCGGGGAGGAATTCCCGCTTGGCAACGGCACGCTGCAAATTTTGCAGGGCGGCAGCGAGGATGCCGACAGCGTCAACGATGCCTCGCTCTGCACGCTGTTCACGGCGGGCGATTTCCGCTTTCTCGATACCGGCGACGCAGAGGCAGACGCCGAGCAGCGCCTGGTCGATACCTACGGCCCGACCCTGCATGCCACTCTTTTCAAGGCGGGGCATCACGGGTCCTACACCTCCAACAGCCTGACCTTTATGCAGGCAGTCCGGCCCGAGGCCGTGGCCGTCAGCTGCGGGCTGCACAACGATTACGGCCATCCGCACCGCGCTGCCCTGCAAAATTACGCAGAGGTCGGTGCCGAGGTATGGCGCACTGACCTGGAGGGCAGCCTCACCTTCATCTGGCAGAACAACACCCTCAACGTGGAAACTTCCGCGGACTCCGCCGATTTTGCGGCGTAAAATAAGGAGTAGAAAATGACGATTACGGAACAGTTCAAAGCCAAGCGCTGCGTTTTCTCTATCGAATGCTTCCCGCCGAAACAGACAACCCAGATGGATAAGCTCAAGGACACCCTGCGCCAGATGCAGGCCATGGACCCCTGCTTCATCAGCGTCACCTTCGGTGCGGGCGGCTCTGCGGGCGGCGTCTCCACCGCGGAGGTGGCCGACTACATTCAGAACGAGCTGCATGTCCCCACGCTGGCGCACCTGATCTGCATGGGCAACGACGAGACCCGTGCAGCGAAGATTTTGGATCAGCTGGAATCTGTCGGCGTCCGGGATGTGCTGGCCCTGCGCGGGGACCGCAGCCCGTCCCGCCCGGAGAGCCCCGACTTCAAACACGCCAGCGACCTGACGTCCTTTATCAAATGGAAGAAGCCGGAATTTTCCGTTCACGGTGCCTGCTACCCGGAGGGCCACCCTGAGGCCGACAGCCTGCTGCATGACGTTGAGAACCTGCGCATCAAGCAGGCCGCCGGTGCCGAGCACCTGCTGACCCAGCTTTTCTTTGACAATATGCACTTTTACCGCTTTCTGAATCTGGCACGCCGCGCAGGCATCACGCTGCCGGTCTCTGCCGGTGTCATGCCCATCGTCAAGCGCAGCCAGATCGAACGAACCGTTTCGCTTTCTTCGGCCAGCCTGCCGTCCGAGTTCACCCGCATGATCTCCCGCTATCAGGACGACCCGGCCAGCCTGTACGACGCCGGTATCGACTACGCCGTCAGGCAGCTGCGCGACCTCATTGAGGGCGGTGCAGACGGCATCCACCTGTACGCAATGAATGACGCCGCCGTGGCCGCGAAGGTCTACGACGGCATCAGGGATCTGCTGTAATGGAGCGCCGCAAGCCCGCCGCCATTGACCGCGCCATGGCGCTGCGCTACATGGGTGCGTCCGGCTGGACGCCCGATGCCGCCACCGCGGCCCTGCTGGACAAGGCCGAGCAGACCGTGCTGACCGCTGCTGCGCCGCGTGCGGTGTACCGCCGTCTGCCGCGCACCGCCCTGCCGCTGGAAAACTGCGGCAGCGACCTGACGCGCCATCTGCAGGGCTGCGACGAGGTCCTTCTGCTGGCAGCGACCCTCGGGGCCGAGGTGGACAAGCTTTTGCGCCGCATGGAACTGACTGACATTGCCCTGGCCGCCGCGGCAGACGCGCTGGCCTCAGTGCTTTTGGAACAGGTCTGTGACGAACTGGAGAACGAAATACGCGCTCAGATCGAGACGCAGGGCGTCTTTATGACCGGGCGCTACGCGCCGGGCTACGGTGACTGCCCGCTGGAGCTGAACGACGCGCTCTGCCTTGCGGCGGACACGGTGCGCGGCTGCGGCCTGGCCGTGACGCCCCAGCACCTTTTGACCCCCCGCAAGAGTACCACCGCCATTTTAGGCATTGCTGACCATCCCGTGACCGGCACCCGCGCAGGCTGTGCGACCTGCCATTTAAAGGAGACCTGCTCGTTCCGCAAGCACGGCACGACCTGTTTCACACAAGACTGATAGGGGAGAAGCGTATGCAGATTCGTGAAGTTTTTGACCGCAAGCGGTTTGTTTTTCTGGACGGCGGCATGGGCACCCAGCTGCAGGCGCGCGGTCTGCAGCCCGGGCAGAAGCCCGAGCTCGCCGCGCTGGAAATGCCGGAGGTTTTAACGGCCATCCACACTGACTACGCCAACGCGGGCGCGGATATTCTGCTGGCAAATACCTTTGGTGCCAACGCCAAGAAGCTGACCGGCTGCGGCCACACGGTGGAAGAGGTCGTTTCCGCTTCCATCACCTGTGCGCGCAAGGCCGCCGAGACCACCGGCGCGTGTGTGGCGCTGGACATCGGCCCTCTGGGTGAGCTGCTCGTCCCCGCGGGTACGCTGGCGTTTGAGGATGCCTACAATGAGTTTGCACAGGTCATCCGCGCCGGTGCGGCGGCAGGGGCTGACCTCGTCTTTTTGGAGACGATGACCGATCTGTATGAGCTGAAGGCCGCCATCCTCGCCGCCAGGGAAAACTGCGATCTGCCTGTTTTCACCTCCATGAGCTTTGAGAGCCGCGGGCGCACCTTCACAGGCTGCACCGTCGAAAGCTACGCTGTCACGGCAGCGGGTCTCGGCGCGGACGCCGTGGGCATCAACTGCTCGCTCGGCCCCAAGGAGATTCTGCCCTTCGCGCAGCGCCTCTGCCGCAGCGTGCCCGCAGGTGTTCCGGTCTTTGTCAAGCCGAACGCCGGTCTGCCGAACCCCGACGGCAGCTACAATCTCGACCCGGATGAATTTGCCGCCGAGATGAAGGAGTACGCCGCCATCGGCGTTTCGATGGTCGGCGGCTGCTGCGGCACGACGCCCGCGTTTATCGCCAGGCTGCATGAGACCTTCAGCCCGCTGACCCCGGCTGACAAGATCCCCATCCGCCGCAGCTGTCTGTGCACGCCGGTCCGCTTTGTGGAGGTCGACGGCATCACTGTGGTGGGGGAGCGCATCAATCCCACCGGCAAAAAGCGGCTGCAGCAGGCCCTGCGGGACGGCGACAGCGCCTACCCCTGCACTCAGGCTGTGGCCCAGGCCGAGGCTGGTGCGCAGGTGCTCGACGTCAATGCGGGCCTGCCCGGCATCGACGAGGCCGCCACGCTGGAGCAGCTTGTCAAGGATTTGCAGGCCGTCACCGACCTGCCGCTGCAGCTCGACTCCTCGAATCCAGAAGCCCTGTCCCGTGCGCTGCGCATCTACAACGGCAAGCCCATCGTCAACTCGGTCAACGGTGAGCCGGAGACGTTGGAAAAGATTCTGCCGCTCTGCAAAAAGTACGGCGCCGCCGTCGTCGGCCTGGCGCTGGACAAGGGAGGTATCCCGCCGACAGCCGAGGGCCGCTTTGCGATTGCTCAACGCATTGTCGCCGCTGCCAACGCCGCCGGTATCCCGAATGAGGACATCTACATTGACTGCCTGACGCTGACCGCCAGCGCCCAGCAGGAGGGTGCCGTCCAGACGCTGGAGGCTCTGTCCCGTTGCAAGCGTGAGCTGGGCGTGCGCACTGTGCTGGGCGTGTCGAACATCAGCTTCGGCCTGCCGTGCCGCGGCTACCTGAACACAACGTTTTTGACGATGGCCATGTCTGCCGGGCTCGACCTTGCCATCATGAATCCCAACACGCCGGAAATGATGGCTGCCGTGCGCGCCTACCGCGTGCTGACCTCGCAGGATTTACAGAGCACCGACTACGTTGCCGCCTATGCCGATGTGCAGATCCAGACGACGCAGACGAGCAAGTCCGCCGCCACCGTGGCCGAGGTCGGCGCCGCCGCACCGGGCGGGGACGCCCTGTTTGAGGCTGTGCGCCGCGGCCTGAAGGTCGAGGCCCGCGCCGCCGCGGACGCCGCGCTAACAATGCGCGAACCGCTGGACGTAGTGAATGTCTCACTGATCCCCGCACTGGACGCCGTGGGCGACGGCTTTGAGAAAGGAACGGTATTCCTGCCGCAGCTTTTGCAGGCCGCCACCGCCGCGCAGGCTGCGTTCGAGGCTATCAAGGCCAAAATTGCCGCCTCCGGCCAGGCGCAGGGCAGCAAGGGCAAGATCGTCATTGCCACAGTCAAGGGCGACGTGCATGACATTGGCAAGAACATTGTCCGTGTCATCCTCGAAAACTACGGCTATGACGTGCTCGACCTCGGGCGCGACGTTGACCCCGAGCGTGTCGTAGAGGCCGTACGCCAGACCGGTGCAAAGCTCGTCGGCCTGTCGGCCCTGATGACGACCACCGTCCCCAATATGCAGGCCACGATCGAGGCCCTGCATGCCGCGCACCTTGACTGCAAGGTCATGGTCGGCGGCGCGGTGCTGACGCCAGACTACGCCCGGGACATCGGTGCCGACTACTACTGCAAGGATGCCAAGGCCAGCGCTGATTTGGCCAAGCAGCTTTTAGGCTGATTGTATAGAGCCGCGTTTCACGAAGAAACGCGGTTTTTTGCACAATTGTAAAATCTTACCTTTGTCAGCAAATCACCATTGCAGGGAAGTTCCAATTGATGTATAATAGTTGTGTTTACTGTTTTTGGACATTTTCCTTTATTTGTCTGTTTTAGGAGCGTATCTTTTGAAGCACATAGCCAAAATCGCAGCGTTCACCGCGATTTTTCTGATTATAAATCTGATTTTCTGCGGCTTTATGCCGCCCGATAACGGTTCCAGCCTTGACATGTGGCGCAGCTACCACCAAAAGCAGTCCATTGACATTGCCGTCATTGGCTCTTCGCTGGCATCCTGCGCCTTGCCCGAAGAAGAACTCGCCGCCGCAACAGGGGAGACCGTTGCACTGATGGCAACAAACGCCCAAAGCTTGGATATGTCGCAGATTGCGCTGGAGACCCTGCTTCGGGAGCATTCTCCCCGGTATGTGATCCTTGTCATGGATCTGACCAACATGACAGGCAAACCCTATGCCAAAGCCCAAAAGGCTTTTTTATATGCAGAGCTGCAGACGGATTCCTGGAAGGATAAGGCCGCTGACCTGCTGCGCTACATGACCAGCCGTGATAACTTTACAGGTGCTGATTCCCTGAATGCGCTTTTTCCCTGGCAGAGCGGCAGCTGGCCCACCGATTGGCCCGCTACGATCCAACAGAAATGGAATGCCGTACTGAATCGTCTGCCGCACCGGCGCGGTGCGGCCCATGCCCAGCCGGAGGATACCGCGGTCATCAACTTTGACACTGTCGGCACGGAGAACACCTGGAGCCAGAACGCCCACGACTTTAGCGCGCAGCACATTGAGGAGCTGACCTCCATGCTGCAGCTCTGTCAGGAGAACGGCACGCGCCTTTTGCTCATCAGTGCGCCCAAGACCACGCTGGATGTTGTGAGCTACGAGACGTATTTTGACGACTACGCCTACTTCAAGCAACTGGCAGCACAGTATGGGGCTTCCTATTATGACTTTAACCTTGCAAAGCCGGAGTTGTTTGAGAACAAAGAGCCTGACTATCACAAGGATTTCACCCACATGAATGCTGCCGGCGGGCATGCGTTCAGCCTGAGCATGGCAAAGTTTCTTGCCATGCTGGACGCCGGGCAGGATGTGGAATCGTTGTTCGAGACGCCGTCAGAATATCTGGCCGCCGTAAACTATATCACCAACGTCTACCTGACGCCGGAGGTTCACCCGGACAAGATTTTGCTGCTGGCCGGTTCCTACCACGGTCCGTCCGTACAGGCTGAATACGAGTTCTGGGTCAAAGCGCCGGGGGAGAGCGAATACAGCCGGGTTTCCGCGTATTCTACCCGCTCCTGGACCGAGTACCCAGCGGCGGAGCACGGCACCTACCAGTTCCGCGTGAATGCCCGTATTGTTGGTTCTTCTGCCGATTTTGAGCGATATTATGAATGTTCTGTCGATTTTTAATTTTGTGGATGGTGTAGTGTGGAAATCTATTCCCTGAGTTTCTTCCTGCTGATCAGCGTTGGACTCATTTTGTATTATACTGTTTTCAGCCGCTGCCAATGGATCTGCCTGCTGGGGTTGAGCCTGCTGTTTTTTACCGCCAGCGGCTGGAAGGGCCTTGTTTTTCTGCTTTTCACTGCGTTGACGATCTGGCTCGGCGCCTTGCAGCTGGCAAAGCTGGATGCCGATTCCGCCGCGCGGCGAAAGGCTCCGGGCATAACCAAGGACGAAAAAAAGGCCATCAAAGCACAGGCGGTGCGCCGCAAAAAATGTCTTGTTGCTGCTGTGCTGACTGCCAACTTTCTTGTACTTGGCTACTTCAAATACTGGTCCTATTTTGCGGAGCTGCTCTCCGGTGCATTTTCGGCCACAGCGCCGTCCTCACTGGGGCTGGTCATGCCGCTTGGCATCAGCTTTTACACGTTTCAGGCCGTCGGTTATCTGATTGACTGCTACCGTGGTCGGCACCCGGCAGAGAAAAACTACGTCCGCTTTCTGCTTTTCATCAGCTTTTTCCCGCAGCTGATCCAGGGCCCCATCAACCGCTACGGAGAGATAGCCCCGCAGCTCACTGCTCGTCACATCTGGAACTGGGAGCGTACCAAGCGTGCACTGTTCCTGTTTCTGTTCGGCGCAATGAAGAAATATGCCATCGCAAACCTGACCGCCCCGACGATTGCCGCCATCCTCGACGGCAATGACCCCAAGCTGGCCGGTTCTATGGCACTGCTGGCCATTTTGCTGTACTCGCTGCAGCAGTATGCAGATTTTTCCGGCGGCATTGATATGGTATTGGGTGTTGCGCAGCTGTACGGCATTGAGATGATGCCCAACTTCCGGCAGCCGTATTTTTCTACCTCGCTGGGGGATTTCTGGCGGCGCTGGCATATTTCGCTGGGTGCGTGGATGCGTGATTACCTGTTCTATCCCTTTGCACTGACCAAGCCGATGCAGCGCTTCGGCAAGTGGGCCACATCGCATTGGGGCAAGCATTTTGGCCGTGTGCTGCCCGCTGCAGTCGCCAACCTGCTTGTGTTTGCTGTGGTCGGCATCTGGCACGGCCCGCAGGCACACTACCTTGCCTGGGGTCTGTATAACGGTCTTGTCATTGCGCTGGCTGACCTGCTGGAGCCCGCTTTCAAAAAGCTCAACACGGCGCTGCACATTCCTACCGAAAGCCGCGGCTGGCACGTTTTTCGCATCTTGCGGACCTTTATCATCGTCAACATTGGCTGGTACTTTGACCGCAATGAGTTTGTGCAGGGGTGCATCTACCTGCGCAACACCTTTACAGATTTCAATTTTTCCGCATTGGCCGCGAATGCACCCGGCGCTTTCAAGGCAGTCTCCGGCCCTGCCTGGGGACTTGTCATCATCAGTACCCTTCTGGTCTTTGCCCATAGTCTGCTGAAGGAACAAGGCCGCGACCCTTACGCAGAGGTACAGCGGCTGCCGCTTGCGCTGCGCTGGAGTTTATACTATCTTGTTATTTTCATGGTACTCCTCAGCTTTATCTGCGTTAATGAAACCGTTGGTTTCCTCTATGCCAACTTCTAAGAAAAGAGCTTTCTATGCAAACAAACATTCTGGACTGGCTTGAAGCCACGTCCGCCCGCTGCCCGGATGCCCCCGCTGTGGGGGATGAGCAGACAGACTGTACCTGGGCACAGCTGGCCGACACGGCCCGTCGTGCCGGCAGCTTTCTGGCATCCCGCACGATGCCGCGCCGCCCGGTGGCATTTTACCTGGAAAAATCCGTTTCCGCCTTTGCTGCCATGCTTGGCACAGTCTACGCGGGCTGCTGCTACTCAGTGCTTGACACCCGCCAGCCCGCTGCCCGCACTTTGCAGGTATTGGATACTTTGACCCCTGCATTTCTTGTTACGGACGAGGCCCACGCTGCCGCAGCCGCCGCGCTGGGGTACAGCGGGCAAATCATTCGGCTTGACGATCTGCTGGCCGCGCCTGCGGACGCTGCCCTGCTGGCCGCCCGCCGCCGTCAGGCTGTGGACGTTGACCCTCTGTATATCAACTTCACAAGCGGAAGCACCGGTGTGCCAAAAGGCGTCACCGTCAGCCACCGCTCGGTGCTGGATTTTATCCCGCAGTTTGCCGAAATTTTCGGCATCACACAAAATGATATTCTGGGCAATCAGGCTCCCTTTGACTTTGACGTTTCGGTCAAAGACCTGTACACGGCACTGTACACGGGGGCTAAGGTGCAGATCATCCCGCGCGCTTATTTCAGTCAGCCCACAAAACTCATGGACTATCTGGCAGACCATGAGGTCACCATACTTGTCTGGGCCGTCAGTGCCATGTGCTTTGTCTCCATCATGAACGGCTTCAGCTACCGTATACCTTCCCGCGTGCGGCAGGTATTGTTCAGCGGCGAAGTCATGCCCATCAAGCACCTGATGAAGTGGAAGTCCGCTCTGCCGCAAGCCCGGTTCGTGAACCTCTACGGCCCGACAGAAATTACCTGCAACTGCACCTACGCCATTTTGCCGGACCGCGATTTTGCCCCGGATGAGGCGCTGCCCATCGGACGCGCGTTTCCGAATGAGAAGGTCTTTCTGCTGGACGAGAACGACGCCCTTGTCACCGTGCCCGGGCAGGCAGGGGAGATCTGCGTTTCCGGTACGGCGCTTGCCCTCGGCTACTATGCTGACCCTGTGCGCACAGCGCAGACCTTTACCCAGAATCCGCTGAACACCAACTGGTATGAGCGTATTTACCGCACCGGCGACCTGGCCCGCTACGACGAAAGCGGCAGCCTGTATTATATTGGCCGCCGGGATTTCCAGATCAAGCACATGGGACACCGCGTAGAGCTTGGCGAAATTGAAGCTGCCGCTATGCGCTGCGACGCTGTGACCCGTGCCTGCTGCACGTTTGATGCCGAACGCCAGCGACTCCACCTGTTTTACACGGGCAGCTGTGAGAAAGCCGCCCTGCTGGCTGCGCTGAAAGAAAGTCTGCCGCCTTTTATGCAGCCGAATACTGCTGTGCAGCTGGACGAGATGCCGTTGAATAAAAACGGCAAAATTGACCGCACGGCACTGACTGCCCTGACGAAAAAAGGAGCCCATAAATGACCGACGCTTCTTTACAAAAAATTGCTGCCACCTACGGCACACCGACGTTTGTCTTTGACACTGACGCTTTGCAGGCCCGCGTGCGCGCTATTCAGGCAATCTGGGGCAGGGAAATCGACCTTTGCTATTCCATCAAAGCCAACCCATTTCTGCTGCCTGCCATGATGCAGGTCACTGCGCGGCTGGAAGTATGCAGTCCCGGAGAGCTTTCGCTCTGCGAGAGCCTGCATGCTGCGGATGCACGTGTTATCTATTCGGGTGTTAATAAGACGCCCGTGGATATTGCCCGCGCCGTGGCCGACGGCGTCGGCACCTGCACAGCGGAATCTCTGCTGCAGGTCCGCTATCTGCAGGATGCTGCACGCAAGGCCGCCAAACGGCTGCCTGTGCTGCTGCGGCTGAACGCGGGCAGTCAGTTCGGCATGTCAAAGGAGGATCTTTTCACCGCATTGGCGCATCGCAGGGAAACACCTGATCTGGAGTTTATCGGCATTCACTACTTTGTCGGGACCCAGCGCAAAAAGCTGGTCAATCAGCAAAAAGAGCTGGCCATGCTGCGGGAACTGTACGCTGAAATTGAGCAGACCTTCGGCCTGCGTCTGCCGGAACTGGAATACGGCCCAGGGCTGGCGGTGCCGTATTTTGACGGCGACGATTTTACCGACACACTGTCCCCGGCCAAAGACCTTGCGCCGGCACTGCGCGAAGTCAGCAGCTGGGTCCATCTGACCGTTGAGATGGGCCGCTTTTACACCGCCGAATGCGGTTATTATCTGACCACCGCCATGGACTGCAAGGACCACGGCGGGCAGCACTACTGCATTGTGGACGGTGGAATGAACCACCTGAATTATCTTGGCCAGATCATGGGTATGAAACGCCCGCATCTGCGCCATTTTGCTGCCCGGGCAGCTTCCGTACAGGACTGGACACTTTGCGGCAGCCTTTGTACCACGAACGATGTTCTTGTGCGCAGTATGCCGCTGGCCGGACTATGCCCCGGCGACCTGCTTGTTTTTGAGAACACCGGTGCCTACTCTGTTACGGAAGGACTTGGTCTGTTTTTGAGCCGCGACCTGCCGCAGGTCATTCTGTGGCAGAACGGCACGCCGCACCCGGTACGCAGCGAAACGCCAACCTATCCCATCAATACACCCGCTGTGTAAGATAATTTGAAAAGGAGAAATACCAATGGAACGTTTACTGGAAATTTTAAGCGAAATCAAAGAGGACGTGGACTTTTCCACCTGTACAACGCTGATCGATGACGGCATCCTGGACTCTTTCGACATTCTGCAGATCATCTCGGCCCTGAATGAGGAATACGACATTTCGATCCCCGCATCCGAAATCATGCCGCAGAACTTCAACAGCGCCGAGGCCCTTTACAAGATGGTCCAGCGCCTGCAGGAAGATTGATGTCCGAGATGCCCGAAATATAAGATAACGCTTGCATTTATTCCAAACTTATTGTATAATACTAAAAGCGGACAGGGCTGAATTGCGCTGTTTCGCGTACAGATGCAGGTCCCGCGCATGGGCAGCCTGTGAACCATGTCAGGCGGGGAACCGAGCAGCATTAAGCGGCGCTTGCCCAGTGCCGCGGTCAAGCCTGCATCTGTACGCAAAGCAGCGCAGCCGCGTGCTCTGCCCGCTGTTTTTTGTAGCTTTGCAGGAGGTGAGCCGATGTACCGTGCCCTGTATCGAAAATGGCGTCCCCAGCGCTTTGCGGACGTGGTTGGCCAGACGGCCATCGTCACGGCCCTGCAGAACCAGATTTCTGCCGGGCGCATCGGCCATGCGTATCTGTTCACCGGCACCCGCGGCACCGGCAAGACGACCTGCGCCAAGATCTTTGCCAAGGCGGTCAACTGTCTGGACACTTCCAGCCCCGACCCCTGCGGCGAGTGTGAAATTTGTAAGGGCATTGATTCCGGTTCCGTCATGGACATCATCGAGATGGATGCCGCGTCGAACAACGGCGTTGACGACATCCGCGACCTGCGCGACGAGGTGGCCTATCTGCCGTCAGTCTGCAAGTACAAGGTCTACATCATCGACGAGGTGCACATGCTCTCCACCGCGGCGTTCAACGCGCTGCTCAAAACGATGGAGGAACCGCCCGAGCACGTCATCTTTATCTTAGCCACCACCGAGGTGCAGAAGGTTCCCGTCACGATTTTGAGCCGCTGCCAGCGGTATGACTTCACCCGCATCACGGCGGATGACATTGCCGGGCGGCTGCTCTACGTGGCCGGGCAGGAGAAGATCGAGCTGGACGAGAACGCCGCACAGTTGATTGGCCGTCTGGCAGACGGTGCCATGCGTGACGCGCTGTCCATTCTGGACACCTGCGCCGGTGTCGACAACCACGTGGACGAGGCGCTCGTCCGCCGTATGGCCGGTGTCACGGACAGGGGCTACCTGTTTGAGATCAGCGACGCCATCGCGGCAGGGGACTCCGTCACTGCACTGGAAAAAATTGCCGAGCTGCGCCAGCAGAGCGTCGATATGCGCCGCCTCTGCATGGAGTTGGCCGGACATTACCGCAATCTGATGCTCTGCGCGCTGCCGGGCGGCACGTCACTTCTGACCGGCATCTCGCCGGAGGAGGAGGCCGCCTACACAAAGCGCAGGGACTTCCCGCAGCGGGAGGCCATCCGAGCGGTCAATGCGTTCGGCTCGGCACTTGAGAAAATGAGCCGCGGCACTGACCAGCGCATTGAGCTGGAGCTGGCGATTTTCTCGCTGACCCAGCCCGAGACTGCCGCCGCACCTGTTATCATCCAGCAGCCCGCCCCGGCAGCACCCGCCGCGCCTCAGGCATTCGCCAGCGCGCCGCGCGCCTACACAGCAGCGCCGCCGGTACAGGCTGCACCCTCTGTAGTGCCGCCCGTGGTACAGCCACAGAGCGTTCCCGCCGCTGCACCGGATGATGTACCGCCGCCTATTGACGATGACCCGCCGTTCCTGCAGCCGGAGCTGAAGCCCGCCCCGCAGCAAACTCCCGCGCCGGTACCGCCGGCACCCGCTGCCCCGGCCCCGCGTAAGGCCGAGCCGCCGCGGCAGGCAGGCCCGCTGGAGCCGTTCGCCTTCTGGCCCGCCGTGCTGGCCGATTTGGAGGAGAATGATGCGATGCTCATCTCCTTTTTGCGCGGCACCCGGGCCTATTGCGACGGCAAGCGCGTGCTGTTTGAGTGCAGCGACGCCTTCCGCGATTATATCCGCAATAACCGGGAGGTCAGCAAGCGTCTTAAGGAAACTATCTACCGTGTATCGCGCACCAAGTACAGTATCGGCCCCTATGAGGAGCCAAAGACCGACGACACCACCGCTGCCGTCAGCCTGGATGAGACCCTGCACACGATGCAGGCGCTTGGTGTCGATTTGAAAATCGTTGATAAATAATTATTTTTGGAGGATACAACCATGAAAGCAAGACTGCCCAAGGGCTATGGCCGACCCGATCCCAACGCCATGATGCGTCAGGTACAGAAGATGCAGGACGACATCCGCGCCAAGCAGGAGGAGCTCGAAGCCAAGGAGTACACCGGCACCGCCAGCGGTGAGATGGTCACTGTCACGATGAACGGCAAGCATGAGATCACCGCCGTCAAGATCAAGCCCGAGGCCGTCGACCCCGATGATATTGAAATGCTTGAGGATCTGATTGCCGCCGCCGTCAACAGCGCTGCCGCTGCCGTTGACAAGGACTCCGAGGAGGAGATGTCCAAGATGACCGGCGGTCTGAACATCCCCGGTCTGGGCTAAGAGGCTGCCTATGTTCAACAACAATGTTGAGCCGCTGGAAAATCTGATCGACCAGTTTGCCCAATTTCCCGGCATTGGCCGCAAAAGTGCGGTGCGTATGGCCTATCAGGTCATGTCGATGCCGCCCAAGCAGGCCATGGAGCTGGCCAAGGCGATTGAGCACGCCAAAAGTGACCTGCACCGCTGCCGCATCTGCCAGGACTACACCACCGGCGATGTCTGCAAGATCTGCGCCTCCCAGAAGCGGGACCGCAGCATCATCTGTGTGGTCGAGGGCCCGCGCGACATCAAATCGATTGAGCGCACCCACGAGTACAACGGCCTGTACCATGTGCTGCACGGCCTGATTTCGCCGATGGATGGCATCGGTGCAGATCAGCTCTGCATCAAGGAGCTGCTGGCCCGTCTGAATGACACCGTCAAGGAGGTCATCATGGCCACCAGCCCGACGGTGGAGGGCGAGGCCACGGCGATGTATATCGCCAAACTCATCAAACCTCTGGGCATCAAAACGACCCGCCTGGCCTATGGCCTGCCCGTCGGCTCGAGTCTGGAATACGCTGATGAGACGACGCTGTACCGTGCCATGGCCGGACGCGGCGAGATGTAAAAAAATTCCTGTACCGCTTTTGCCGGTACAGGTTTTTTATTGCAGCTTTATTTCAGCAGACTGTAATCCCGCAGACAGCGCTGTACACCCGTCAGGGTATCGTCAAAGCCGACACCCGCTGCCGCACGGAACCTGCCGCCGTCCATCAGCAGGCTGCGCGGCCAGTCTGCCGTCTCTATGACGGGGTGGATGTCCAGCAGCGCACAGGCGCGCCGGGCCGTCGTGACCATATCGCAGTCGTTCTCGCTGCCAAAGTTGTACACACCGCCCGGCAGTTCCATGGCCTGGGTCAGCCGCTCCACGGCCTCCCGCACATAGGTGATGCCGCGGTAGTCCCGCGCCGAAAACCGCAGCGTCTCCTGCCGCATAGCGGCGGTCAGCAGGTTCAGCAGGAAGTTACCGCGGATCGGCAGGCCGTACCCGGGCAGGTCGTACATCCAGGCCGCCCGCAGCAGCACGGCATCGGGCAAAATATCCAGCACGCGCTGCTCCATCTCCTGCTTGTGGCGGCCATAGACGTTGGCGGGGGAGAGCGGTGTATCCTCGTCAAACGGTCCGTGCTCAGTAAGGCCCGTGTAGACCTGGTCAGAGCTGAACGCAACCAGCTTTGCGCCGCTTTTTTGCGCTGCAGCCGCCATCCAGCACGGCAGCAGAACGTTGGCGCGGTAGGACTCGTCCGGGTGCTTTTCGCTGTAGCCCGTGTCGGAGAGCGCCGCCGTGTGTACGATCACGTCCGGCTGCTCGCGCCGCACCCAGTCGGCCACGGTCTGCTCATCCGCTGCGGTCAGCATTCCTTTGGGGAAGGCGCACAGCTCGTACCGCCCCGCCAGCTGGGTCATGATGCGTGCCCCCACAAAGCCGCCCGCGCCGGAGACCAATAGCTTTTTCATGTCTTTTCCCTCGCAATACGATTTTTGTCTTTATTGTACCGTTTTTGCGCAGCTGTTGCAAGCGGCTTGACAAATTCCGCGCTGGTTTGTATAATAGAAACACCTAAAACAAGGTGTGGATTTTTACAGTTCTGATACTACTTTTCGCCACACAGCGCTTTCTTTCCGGGAAAGCGTTGTGTGGTTTTTGTTGTGTCAAAAGGAGGAGCCCGTGAACGATACCTTCATGAAAGAAAAGCCGATTTTTCCGCTGCTGACCTCAATGGCCCTGCCCATGGTCGTTTCGATGCTGGTCAATGCACTGTACAACATCGTGGACAGCCTCTTTGTCGCCCGCATCAGTGAGGAAGCCATGACTGCGCTGTCCCTCGTCTACCCGGTGCAGAACCTCATCAACGCGATTGCCATCGGCTTCAGCATCGGCATTGCCGCGCTGATCTCGCTGCATCTCGGTGCAGGCAACAAAGAAAAGGCTGACATGGCCGCCACCCACGGCATGGTGCTTTCGCTGATCCACGGCGTCGTGATTTCTATCGTCTGCACCGCCATCATGCCGCAGTTCCTGCGCTCCTTCACCAGCGACGAGACCGTCATTGCCATGGGCGTGACCTACTCCCGCGTTGCCTTTATGTTCGCCGTCGTCATCATGGCCGCCATGTCGTTTGAGAAGATCTTTCAGGCGGTGGGCCGGATGAACATCACGATGATCGGCCTGATGGGCGGCTCGGTCTGCAACATCATTCTGGATCCGCTGCTGATTTTCGGCATCGGCCCATTCCCCAAAATGGGCATTGCCGGTGCGGCGCTGGCTACCGGCATCGGCCAGATGGTTCCCGTCATCTTCTATCTGATCGTCTACTTCGTCAGCCCTATCCCGGTCAGGCTGCGCTCCGGCTGCCTAAAGCCGGACGCCAAAATGGCCCTGCAGCTCTATTCCATCGGCGTACCGGCCATCCTGAATCTGGCGCTCCCCTCGGTGCTCATCACCTTCCTGAACTCGCTGCTGGCCGTCTACTCTCAAAGCTATGTCGTCGTGCTGGGTATCTACTATAAATTGCAGACCTTCCTGTACCTGCCCGCCAACGGCATTGTGCAGGGTCTGCGCCCCATCATCGGCTACAACTACGGCGCGGGGGAGTATGACCGCGTCAAAAAGCTCTACCGCACGTCCATGGGTATGTGTGCCGCCATCATGGCCGCGGGCACGGTGCTCTGTCTGGCGCTGTCCGGCCAGCTGATCGGGCTTTTCAGCTCGAACGCCGAGACCATCGTCATCGGTACGTCGGCCCTGCGCATCATCTGCGTAGGTTTCATCGTCTCGACGATTTCAGTCGTCGCCTCCGGCTCGCTGGAGGGTCTCGGCATGGGCGTGCAGTCACTGGTCATCTCGCTGTGCCGTTACATCGTTGTCATCATGCCGCTGGCCTGGCTGTTCTGCCGCCTGCTGGGTGCCGACGGCATCTGGAACGCCTTCTGGGTGACCGAGGTCATCACGGCGGGCATTTCAATGGTCGTATACCACAAGAGCGTGAAGCTGAAATAAACCAACAGGAGCCTGACCACAGCCGGTCAGGCTCCTGTTTTATATAAGTAAAAGGTTTCCCCCGAGGGGGAAGGCTTTTCGTTACGCCTGCTCCTGCACGTACCGGATGAACGCATCGCGCTCCGCGGTGGAGCGCACAACGGCTGTGTACATCCAGTCGCCCATGTCCAGGCGCAGCGCCTGGGGAATGCGCTCACACATCCGCATACGGGAGCCGTACTTGGCCATGATCTGCGCATGGGTGTGCTTGTACTCATGGCAGTCGCGGCGGCCTGCGTAGACGCAGAAATACTTCGGGCCGTCCAGCTCGGCGTTGCGTACCTCGTCGTAGCAGACCATGTCCGCCCAGATCTGGTAGCAGTCCACCGAGTTCGCATAGTTGATCATATCGGGCGTGTAGCCGCCTGCGGGGCGCATGTTGACCTCCAGCGCAACGTAGTCGCCCTTTTTGCCAAGACCCGGCTTGTCTTCATTCAACCGGAAGAACTCGCAGTGGAAGAAGCGGCTCTTTGCGCCGAACGCCTTGATGGTGCGGAAGCCTACATCCTTCAGCGCAGCGGGCACGGATTTCTGCGTCCAGTAGGAGAGGTCGCCTTTCTGACTGACGATGTCCAGCATCGGGGTGGGGAACACGTTGGAGGTGTAGAACAGCGGCACGCAATGGCTGTCGGCCACACCGTCAAAGCTGACGATGGTGCCGTTGATGTACTCCTCCATAATGTACCGGACGTTATGCGGCTCGGCGTAGAATTCTTTCAGCTCGGTGAAATTGCGCAGCTTGTAGGTTGCCTCGGCACCACAGCCGTTGTCCGGCTTGACGATGACCGGATAGCCGACCTCCTTGATAAAGGCGCGGGCCTCGGCCAGTGTGCTGACAATATGGTGGCGCGCCACCGGTATACCCGCGGCAATGTAGCTTTCCTTCATTTTGCTCTTGTACTTGATGCGCTCGATGAAGTCATTCTTCGCACCGGTATTGATGTTGAAATCCGTGCGCAGCTGGGCGTCCATCTCCAGCCAATACTCGTTGTTGGACTCGATCCAGTCGATCTTGCCATAGTGGAAGGTAAAGTACGCGACAGCGCGGAGCATCTCGTCATAATTGCCAAGATCATTCACGCGGTAATACTCAGTCAGGCACTGCTTTAATTCCCAGGGAATCTCGTCAAACGGAGCATCACCGATGCCCAGCACATTGACACCGTTGCGGTGCAGACGGTCACAGAAATTCCAGTAGGTCTTGGGAAAATGCGGGCTGACAAAGATAAAATTCATCGGGTACTTCAACTTCCTCTCTCAAACTTCACTCGAACCGGCGTCACACAAAGCGATTCTGTGCAGCGTCATACTCATAGCCGATCTCGCGCAGGGCCGCACACAGCGCGTCACGGTCAGTCTCCTCACGGTCACACAGCGCGTCCAGACTGGCGTCGCGGTCCCGCAGTTGGGTGTTTACATAGCTCAACAGCATTACAGGGTCACGGGGGAGCATAGACCCACCTCCTAAAAAGCAAGCGTAAAAGAGAAAAAGCCGGTCACACGATGTGACCGGCATTTTTTCCTTCCAATCAGACCGCGCGGGTAACTTTACCAGAGCGCAGGCAGCGGGTGCAGGCGTAGATATACTTCGGGGAACCGTCCACGATCGCCTTCACGCGCTTGACATTGGGGTTCCAGGTACGGTTGCTCCGACGATGAGAGTGAGAAACCTTGATACCGAACGTGACACCCTTGCCACAGCAAGAACATTTGGCCATAATTGCTTGCACCTCCTTTTCAATAGCTTTAATAGTATAGCGTATACTGCGCGAAAATGCAAGTGTTTTGACAGAAAAAATTTTGATTTTTTCATAATTTTGCGTTTTTGTTTGATTCAGGCGCTAAATATTGTGTTTTCGGTGCCTACAGGGCTTGTCTTGCCGCCATTTCTACGATATAATAGACTAAGCTTTTAATGGGGTGGTGTTACCTTTTGAACGGATTGTTGTCTCCCACGGTGATCGTGCAGTATCTGCTGCGCGCTGTTGTCGTGCTCATCACCATCCCGTTTCATGAGTCGGCCCACGCGCTGGCCAGCCACCTGCTGGGTGATGACACTGCCGTGCGCGCCGGGCGTCTCTCGATGAATCCGCTGCGCCACTTCGACCCGCTGGGTGCCCTGTGCATGCTGGTGGGAGGCGTCGGCTGGGCCAAGCCCGTCTCGATCAACCCGTACAACTATAAGAACCCCAAGGTCGGCATGGCGCTGTCCGCCGCCGCGGGGCCTGCCAGCAATCTGCTGCTGGCGTGGGTGTCGATGATCCTGTACAAGCTGTGCTGGTACAGCGGACTGGGGGACGCCGTGCCCATGCTGACAATGTTCCTATATTATATGGTAGCCATGAATCTGAGCCTGGCGGTTTTCAATCTGCTGCCGGTGCCGCCGTTTGACGGCAGCCGCATTGCGCTTTTGTTTTTGCCGCAGCGGCTCTATTTCAGGGCGATGAAATATGAGCGATATATTATGCTGGCCGTGCTGGCACTGGTGTTTTTGGGTCTGCTGGACGCGCCGCTGTCCTGGCTTGTCAACGGTATGTGGCGGCTGATGCTGCACCTGACAGGCTTTGTGGAGCTGCTTTGGGGGTATTGAGTTTTTGCCGGAAGTTCTGACATTTAAAATAGAAGATTTTGAGGGCCCGCTGGATTTGCTGCTGTACCTGGTTGGCAAAAATAAAATGAACCTCTATGATGTCAACATCATGGAGCTGATCGAGCAGTACACCGCTGCCATCCGGGAGATGCAGCAGGACCGGATGGAGATTTCCAGCGAGTTCATCGACATGGCGGCGCATCTGGTGCAGATGAAAAGCGCCCTGCTGCTGCCGCGCAGCCCCGAGGCCGAGCGCATGAAGGCCGAGTTGACGGGGCGTTTGATCGAGTACAGCGCCTGCAAGGAGGTGGCCGCCCAGCTGGGCAGCCGTGCCCGCGACCTGTACACCGTAGCCCGTGAGCCGATGCCGCTGGTCGGCGCTGCCGAATACACCCGCCGCCATGACCCGAACTGGCTCGTTCAGGCGTGGTTCAATCTGATGGGCCGCAGCACCCGCAAGAAAAAGCCCACGCAGGAAAAGTTTGAGCCGCTCGTCACCGCGCCGTTTGTCTCCGTCGCCAGCCGCGTCTCCCACATGCTGCGCGGCTTGCTCAAGGGCAGCCTGCAAAAAATGGGCCAGCTGTTCAGCCACGAGGAAAGCCGCAGCACAAACGTAGCGACCTTCCTGGCGCTGCTCGAGCTCATCCGCGCTGGACGCGTCAAGGTCGACGACAGCGGCACCTTGCAGCTGGACCGCACACACCGCAGAAGAAAGGACAAAACGCCATGACAGAACGACAGGAGCTCGGCTCTCTTGAAGCCATGCTGTTTGCCCACGCCGAGCCTGTGGAGACCGCCCGCCTGGCCGACGCCCTGCGGCTGGACGCCGACGAGGTCACCACGCTTTTGCAAAAGCTGCAAAAGCACTACGATGAGCAGGAGAGCGGCATGGTCATCCTGTACTTCGAGCCTGACCGCTGGCAGATGACGACCCGCCCGTACTACGGCGAGATGGTCAAGCGCATTCTGGACACCCGCCGCAACGCGCCGCTTTCGCCCGCCGCACTGGAGGTACTGGCCGTCATTGCCTACAATCAGCCCGTCTCCCGCAGCTTTATCGAGCAGGTACGCGGTGTTGACTCGTCGTCCACCGTCACCAAGCTGTTGGACAAGGGACTGATTGAGGAGGCGGGCCGCCTGGACCTGCCCGGCAAGCCGGTAGCTTTCCAGGTCACGGACACATTTCTGCGCGTCTTTGGCCTCGGCAGTCTGGCCGACCTGCCGCCGCTTCACGGCGAGGCTGCCGAGAGCGCCGAGCCGGAGGAGACGGAAGGCGACGACGGTCAGCTGGAATGGAAGTGATTGCTTATGGCCATTCTGTTGTTCCTTCTCCGACTGATCGGCTGGGTGCTGCTGGCGGTGCTCTTGCTGCTGCTCGTCGCCCTGCTGATACCGCTGGGCGTTCGGTTTGCGTACCGCCCGGGCAGCGTGCGGGCCACGGCCTGCTATGGACCGCTGCACTTCACGCTCTGGCCGCGCAAGGGCCAGCCGGAAACACTGAAAAAGCCCGCCTCCGCTGCACCGCCCGGGCAGACCGTGCGCAAGACGGCGGACGGCGAACAGGCGTCCGTCACCGTGGAGGTCAAGCCGGACAAGCCCGCCGCAAAGCCCGCACAGACCGTCGCCCAGCAGCCCGCGGCGCAGGGAAAGCCCGAAGCGCCGAAGTCTGCTGACAGTGTCCCCACTGAAAGCGCCGATGCTGAGGGCGGCGCGAAAAAGGGCAGTCTACCGTTCGGCATCTCGGCGCGCATCGACGCCGCTATGCAGCTGCTGTCCAATGACCCGATAGCATTTGCCCGGTGCATGCTGGGCCACACAGGCTGGCTGGGGCGCCACCTGCTGCGTTCGGTGCGGGTGTCCGGGCTGGACATCTTCTGGACTGTGACCGCCGACGAGGCCAGCACCACCGCCGAGCTGTTCGGCGCCGAAATGGCGCTTGCCAACAATCTGCTGGCTCTGGTCCAGCAGTACATCCGCGTACAGAGTGACCGCCTTTGGCTCGAGCCGGATTTCACCGGTGAGCGCGCAGGGGAGCGTATCGTCTCGTTCCGTCTGACGTCCTGCGCCGCCGTGCTGCTCTGGCTCGTCATCCGGCTGCTGCACCGTCTGTGGAAGGACCCGCAGCTGCAGCCTGCTGCAAAGGCATAAACGATTTCTTTTTTCGATAAAAGGAGGAACTTACAATGGCTGAACATCCTATTCAAGGTCTGATGGGCGTCACCATCGAGAAAATCCGCGACATGGTCAACGCCGAGACCATCATCGGTGACCCGATCCATGTGGATGACACCACCATCATCCCGGTCTCCCGCGTCACCTTCGGGTTTGTGTCCGGCGGCTCCGACGTCGGCCCCAGCTCCAACAAGCAGATGTTCGGCGGCGGCAGCGGCGCAGGCGTCTCGGTCACGCCGGTGGCATTCCTCGTCGTTTCCAACGGCAATGTGCGCACCGTCCAGCTGGTGGAGAAGGTCTCCGCCGTTGACAACGTTATAGCCTCGCTGCCGGAGCTGGTGGACAAGGTCGCTGCGCTCATCAAGAAAGAAAAGCCGGGTGCTGACGCACCCGCCGAATAAGGAGTATAAATTTTAATGGCAGAACAACGTATTCAAAAGGTACTGGCCGACCAGGGCATCTGCTCCCGCCGCGAGGCCGAGCGCCTGATCGCTGCGGGCAAGGTCAAGGTCAACGGCCACCCGGTCACCCTGGGCGACAAGATGAACCCCGACTATGACAAGGTCATGATCGACGGGCAGACACAGCGCATCGTGCGCAAGCGCCAGTACACCTATATCATGCTGCACAAGCCCCGCGGCTATCTGACGACCCGCTCTGACGACCGTGGCCGCAAGACCGTCATGGATCTTGTTTCCGATGTGCCCGCCATGCTGCGCCCGGTGGGCCGCCTGGACAAGGACAGCGAGGGGCTGCTGCTCATGACCGATGACGGCGCGTTCATCAATATGCTGACTCACCCGTCCGGCGGTGTCGGCAAGCTGTACCGCGTCACGGTCAATCCCCGCGCCACTGAGCAGCAGATCATCGAGATGTCGTCCGGCGTTGTGCTGGATGACGGCGTCAAGACCCGGCCCTGCGTTATCCACGTCGTGGTCGATGAGCCGGGCCGCAGTGTACTGGAGATCACCCTGCACGAGGGCCGCAACCGCCAGATCCGCCGCATGTGCTCCGCTGTCGGCCTGCAGGTCGTGCGCCTGCGCCGCAGCGCCGAGGGTCCCGTCAAGCTCGGTATGCTGCAGCCCGGCGAGTACCGTGAGCTGAAAAAGAGCGAGATCAATGCCCTGCGCAACGCAGCCATGAAATCTGCCGGCAAAGGGGAGAGCCGTGCTGCCAGCCCGGCCCGCCGTCCCGGCCCCCTTAAAAAGCGCACAAATTCTGACTAAAATTGCAGGAAATTCTGAAAAATGTGCAAAATTCCACTTGTGGAAACGTCGCGAACGTAGTATAATTCAATTAAATGGCGGATTTTTTGTAAAGTATTTTTATAAAAAACAGTCAGCTTTACCATAGGAGGAAACTGTATGGCAGCAAATAAGCCCGGCAAGGCAGAGATCCTTGCAGCATTTTTTGATGACGGCACCTACTCGCCGCTGTTTACCGACGGCGCAGTGAGTGCTGCTTACGGCTGTGCAAACGGCCAGAACGCCTACGTCGTGTTTGAGGACGGTTCTCCCGTCGGCGTGCAGGATATTGAAAAGAATATCCGCGTGCTGGAGATGGCCGCCGAGACCGGCGCACCGGTTGTTACGTTCTATGATTCCACGGGTGCCAAGCTCGAGGGCGGTCTTGATCTGCTCAACGCCAACGCCCGCCTGACCGCAGAGATCGCGCGCGTTTCCGGCGTTGTGCCTCAGGTCGCCGTTGTCACCGGTACCTGCGCCGGTACCAACGCCATCAACGCCGCTGCCGCGGACGTCTGTGTCATGGCAGAGGATGCCGAGCTGTTCCTGAACGCTCCGTTCAACGCTGAGGACAAGGTTGCAAACGCCGGCTCTGCCGCGTTTGCCGCCAAGGCCGGTGTCGCCGCCGTTACCGCTGCGGACGCCGTTGCCGCCGCCAAGCAGGCCGCCTCCATCATCGCCCTGCTGCCCGCCAACAATCTGGCCGGTCCTGCGCTGTTCGACTTTGCCGCTCCCTCCAAGGCTCTTGACCTCGTCAAGTACTCCGCGGCTGACGCGATCGCCGCCCTGGCCGATGAGGGCAGCACTGTGGAGCTGTACGCAGGCTACGGCAAGAACATCGTCACCGCGTTGGCTACCATCAACGGCAGCGCCGTTGGTATCCTGGCCACCGAGAAGGCCGCTCTGTGCCACAAGTGCACCGCCAAGGCTGCCCGCTTCGTTCGTCTGTGCGATGCCTACAGCATCCCCGTTGTGACCGTCGTCAACACCGAGGGCTTCGGCAAGAGCGAGGGCGACGATCAGGCTGGCGGCATCCGTCAGGCTGCCCGTATGGCCGGTGTCTACGCCGAGGCTACCACCGTCAAGGTCGCCGTACTGGCCGGTGAGGCCGTCGGCCCTGCCTACACGGTCTTTGCCGCCTGCGCCGACTGGCGTGTTGCCGTGCAGGGCTGCACCGTAGCCCCGCTGGCTCCCGAGGCCGCTGTCACCGTTCTGTACAAGGACGAGATCTTCGCTTCCGATAACATCGTCAACGCCACCAAGGCCAAGGCTGCCGCCTACGCCAAGGAGGTCTGCAGCGCCAATGCCGCTGTGGCCAACGGTGCTGCTGACGCCATTGCCGATGCTGCCACCGCCCGCGGCGCTGTCGCTCAGGCTCTGGATATGCTGGCCAGCAAGCGCACTGTGCGCCTGGCTAAGAAGCACGGCAATATCACGCTGTAATCATCAACCTTGAAATAGGGAGGACTTTTCCATGAAAAACCTGATCGTTACCGTTAACGGCGTTGCTTATAATGTCACCGTTGAGGAAGGCACCGGCGCTCCCGCTGCCGCTGCTGCTCCTGTTGCTGCCCCCGCAGCCGCTCCGGCTCCCGCCGCTGCTCCTGCACCTGCTGCCGCTCCTGCCGGTGCCGCCGGTGCCGTCTCCGTCACGGCTCCCATGCCCGGCAATATCCTGGATGTCAAGGTCAAGGCCGGTGACTCCGTCAAGGCTGGCGACACCCTGCTGATCCTCGAGGCCATGAAGATGGAGAACGAGATCAGCGCTCCGCAGGACGGCACCATTGCCAGCGTCAATGTGCGCAAGGGCGACGTTGTCAACTCCGGCGACCTGCTCATCACCATGAACTAATAGAAAGGCCGGGTGAATCACATTGGCTAAGAAACCCATTAAGATTACTGAGGTCGTCCTGCGTGACGCCCATCAGTCTCTGCTGGCCACCCGTATGACCATGGACGAGATGCGCCCCATCCTGCCCGAAATGGACAAGATCCCGTATTTCTCCGTTGAGTGCTGGGGCGGCGCTACGTTCGACTCCTGCATCCGCTTCCTGGACGAGGACCCCTGGGAGCGTCTGCGCATCCTGCGCAAGGAACTGCCCCATCAGAAGCTGCAGATGCTGTTCCGCGGCCAGAACATGCTGGGCTACCGTCCCTACGCAGATGATGCCGTGGAGTATTTTGTGCAGAAGTCCGTGGCAAACGGCATTGATGTCATCCGCATCTTCGACGCACTGAACGATCCCCGCAACCTGCAGACTGCCATCAAGGCAGCCAACAAGGAAGGCGCTCATGTGCAGGGCTGCATCAGCTATACCCTGAGCCCCGTGCACAACAACGAGTACTTTGCTGCCTACGCCAAGACCCTGGAAGAGATGGGCGCAAACTCCATCTGCATCAAGGATATGGCCGGTCTGCTCACTCCCTATACCTGCTATGACCTGGTCAAAAAGCTGAAGGAGACCGTCAGCATCCCCGTTGACATCCACAGCCACTACACCGCTGGTCTGGCTTCCATGTCCATCCTGAAGGGCATCGAGGCAGGTGCTGACATCATCGACACCGCCATGAGCCCCCTGAGCCTGGGCACCAGCCACATGCCCACCGAGAGCTTGGTCGCTGCTCTGCAGGGCACCGATTACGACACCGGTCTGGACCTGAAGCAGCTGAACGTCGTGCGTGCTTACTTTGCTAAGCTCCGTGAAAAGTATATTGCCAACGGCCAGATCAGCCCCAAGAGCCTGGGCGTGGACGCCAACACCCTGCTGTATCAGGTGCCGGGCGGCATGTTCTCCAACATGCTCAAGC
>ERZ772855.1005-NODE-1005-length-29308-cov-11.415171_pt1 | contig 29308 bp, 26 predicted proteins | sample MGYA00511900_ERZ772855 | MGnify/ENA primary metagenome ERZ772855 (study PRJEB29015, sample SAMEA2737701) | human gut metagenome | biome: human gut; feature: human-associated habitat; material: faeces | place: China | collected 2012 ... | reverse complement strand
ATATGAATAGTCGAGTAACCAACTCTGAGTCGTACATATTTTCTGCAATCATCTACATTGGCAAAGATAACTTCACCAGTAACGATGTAGCAAAAATTCTTATCGAGCGATTTTCACTTCCGAAAACTTATTTAAAGGCAAAAGCTTTTACTTATAATCAAATTCAATACCTGGTTAAAAAAGGACTATTAAACAAAGTAAGAAAAACAGGAGTGTATCAATATTTATACTCAACCACATCTTAATTCAATGTCGCAATAACATGCGTGGAATTAATTGAGGCAACCCCAAAGCCTTCCTGTCAACTTGTTTCAAGTGCTACCAGTCATGAACACAGGAATATAAACATCCAAATAAATTCTCTTATTGAAAAACACAGCAGTGAGTTGGCGAAAGTATCAGGAGCAAAGGAGATTTATGAAGAATTGATAGTTGCTGTGCCGAGCAGGGAAAATGAATTCAGGAAGCTTTCTCTTGAACAAGAGAAAAAACACATTAAGAAAAATGAAAAAATAAACACATTAATTGGAATTATTAATCAATCTGTTGCAATAATGCAATGAGTTTTAACAAGTATTTGAAGCTAAATGGAGTCATGAAAAAGAGAGGGCAAAGCCGAACTCCGCCCTCTCCCTTCAAGCACTGATATGTCTCATTAAAATGAGATTAACAGCGCGCCCCCCTATATACTAGTCGTATATAAATATAATGTTAGCCAGTACCGGATGCAACTCTTTAATGAAGTTCAGCACTCTCTTTTTTTTAGTTGTCGAAACTTTATGGCTATGCGAACTCTTGGTTGGAAGTCCATGCATGTTTTAGCGCTGTTTTGAATTCATCAGACTCTATCTTTTCGAGCTCATCTCGGAGCATTTCATTCCAGTCATCTTCTTCAAACTCTTCGAGCAGAGAATACAAATATTCGACATTAGGCATGATTGCTTGCACTGCAGTTCTGCGACTACCAAGCAACTTTATGTCACCGTTCAGGTTAAAAACACGGATAGTTTCTTGCGCTTTTTTAAGCGCTCTCCCCGTGAGTCCGATAGCTGGTACAACCTCTCCGGTAGTGAGAAATAGCAGGTAGTCGTCAGGGTTTTCTTCATCAGGTTTTATTAGATCATCAGCATTGTAGGCGCCAGCACCATTGTCCTTATATATACCGCAACGTGACCACCCGCCACTTTTTTTGGAATCGCCACAAGAACCAAACAGGTTACTCCAGATAAACGTCAGAGCAGGAAATTTTCCCCTTGGTCTGAAATGCTCAATATGACGTCTATTCAACCGGCACTCACAATAAGCACAAAACTCACCCTGCATTTCAGTTAATTTCGGCCATACCGCAGACTGATCAATCTCCATCCAGTCATTTTGACCGGCTGTATACTGGTCCAGAATCTCCGGACTCTCCAGCCGAGCTAACTCTTTCATTCCTATTTTCCCTTCTCGGCCCTTATCTTGTTTATTTTATTCTTCATTTTATTAATGCGAATAAGGCTGTCTGCTTTCTTCAGCTCAGCACTATCGATGCCAAAGTGCGTCTTTATTTTGTCGTAAAGCTCTTGAGACTGGTTATCAAGTTCTCCCGAATTATCTAAAAGCAATAGTTCAAAGTCACCTAACCAATGAGATTCCGCAATACCAGGCGGTGTGGGATGTACGTTCATTACCTGCTCAAGAATTTGAGCATTCTCACTTCCCTTTGTTTGCATATCGGGAGAATCAAGGAATGATTGGTTGCCATCATCGTTGGGATCAAACTCACGAATACAGCGTTTCTCAATAGTAGAAAGAACAATGGGACTGTGTGTTGTAATAATAAATTGAATGTTAGGGAATACACTGCGCAGGTTCAGGATAACTTCCTGCTGCCACTTAGGATGAAGGTGAAGTTCTATTTCATCAATTAAAACAATGCCACGTCCCTCTAATGGATTTTCCAGTAGGGGATTAAGCATGACCATTCTTCGCGCAAGATCAGCCACCAACGACAGAAATACACGCTGCCCGTCAGACAATTGGTCAATAGTAACATCATGCCCATCATTGGTAACTTTGACTAAATCAGAACCCGTTGTCATTTCAACCCATATCTTGCTGATACTAGGTACAACCGAGCAGATTGATTTCTCTACAATACTTTTTTGAACAGATTCAGTTACCATTTTCGAGGAAACCGCAGCATCGTTTCTTTCTGAAGCTTCACTAAGCTTTAACTTCATCTGTTCCAGAAGTGATTTTACCGAAACCATACCGCCATCAACGGAACGCTGTAAGTCATTAACTTGTTGTTCAAGTTCTTTAATTGAACTTGAGATATCTGATATGGTACGCTTATGCAGGTAAATATACCACTCAACGAAATGATCGAAACGACCTGCGCCACCGAGCGCTTGACTATAGGCATCAAAACGCTCTTCTCTGCGTCCGGCATTATCTTTTGTGTTGCGGTTAAAGGGTTGCGATCGCTCAACGTTGTAAAGAGCAAACGTCGGCAAGTTGATCGTCTTCGCCTCATTGATGACTCGCCATATATCAGCTAAATCCCTTGCAGGCTTAACCTCGCTGTCCCGCCTTTCTGCTGTACCAAGGGCTGAGCGTGACAATCTGATCGGCACACTCTTAAGTCCTTTGCCAAAGAAGAAAGTGCTGCTGACATCGGCATACCTGTTTTCAGCGTCATTTTTTATGTCAGTCAGTTCGCTTAACCTTTGTCCACTACCGCCTTCCTTCAGGATGTTCGCGACGAACCAACTCAGCGTTTTTGCGATCGCATATAAGATGCTTGTCTTACCTTTACCATTGTTGCCAATAATGACTGTCAGATCTTCTTCGAATTTGATTTCAAGAAGAGAGAAACGGCGAAAGTCCTTTAGCGTCAGGCGGCGAAGATAGAACGCATTATCTGGACGAAACGTTCCTGACTCATCAACGTGTCCATCCTGAATGTAATCCCTACAGGTTTCGAACCACTCATCCACCAACATTTCACCCAGACCAGGCATATTATCAGTATTACGTTGGTAAAGTTCGAACGCTGACAGTAAATTTCCACCCTTTGCTTTTCTTTCGTATTGTTTGGTCATCTCTGTCCTCTCAGGCGCTCCATGAGTTCTAATGAGTATTTTTCGTTCATCCGTGTGATGAACCCAGGTTCGATATGGCTGGCAAATGCTAACAGCCCGGTCAGATAAGCTTTATCCTCATTATCAAGGAGCCCATACTTGTACTGGTTAATGAGGTGCTTGATAAATCTTTTTCTATCGCGCCCTAATGACAATGTCTCTTCATTATTTATTGTTACGCCAGTCACATGCCGGTTATGTGCTTTTGATGAGAAAACCGTTTTGCTGTGATTAAGTCTGAGCTCGCTTCCGAATAAATCCTTCAGTAACGCCTCAATTGTTGAAGGAACAGCTTTCAGTACATTAGGGATATTACACGAGAATGTGAGGTCATCTGCATAACGTGTGTATGTTATCTCCAGCTTATTGCAAGCCGCATGAATTCGATTATCGAACTCATACATACAGAAATTGGATATGACTGGTGAAGAAGGTGCACCAACACTCAATATCAATTTGGTTTTGCGATGCTTTATCGGTTGCCAAAAAAGGATCTTTTCAATAAAAAACTTATCTTGGGGTTCAAATTGAGGTGTCAGCGCAGATGACATTTCAATGCACCGCCAAAAAATTGCTGGTGTAATTGAGTTAAAAAAATCCTCCAGATCCGCCTTCAGGAGATACTGGTTGCCAGCGTGTGCTGCAGCATTATCACGAATTCCCTTCCCTTTCATATAGGCCATTGAAGCATCATGAACAGGGAAGTTATAGAGCTGAACAAATGCTCGTTGGATATCTTTTAGCCCTTTGGCAGGCTGGGCAATGACTCTAAACCCCGTCGTACGCTTAGGGATTTTGTAAACTTTGTACTTTCTCGGGGCGGTCACAAGAAAGGCGCTGATACCAGAGTCACTTTGACGTAAAACCGCAGCTAATCTACGAATAACAGACATAACAGTACCTGAAAATGGCCCGGCGCATTTACGCCGGGCTTCACTCTTTACTTGAGGAAGCGAAAGTGTCGCAACCCGAGAGAGGAACGATCTCGGGTTGCGACACTTTCGCAACCCTTAATACGTTCAATAAGTTAGAGTCTGGCTAATCACCCGACTAGACGTAACCGTCCAACGCTAAAGAGTATCTAAAGCTTATCGCAAACAGCCATACTTAACAACTCGCCATGACTGGCCCATGAAGGAAGCTAACCGACTGTTACTCCAGAATTTATAGTCTTGAAGTGTAGTGGGCAACTAATTTGGGCCACACCATCTGACTGTTCATGGAACAGCTGTTCCGATTCGTTTGGGGGACGGTGAGGCGACGGTTGTAGTTAGGAAAATTAAACACCCGGCACTGAGGCCGGGTCTAGCGTGTATCATGAAACACTCATGATTCTGTCGAACATGTCATTGCCGGGCCCACGCTGTGCTATCACCCATAGCCTTATTTGTTCTAATCGTTGCTCTTCCTCTCTAACATCTCCTTGAGGGTCAAAAATAAGACGGCCCATTGTCCTAGTTTTAAATATCTCGCTGTAGGTGCTAATTTGTCTCATTAACTCGGTAAGAAATTCACTTACGTCATTACCAAAAAATATACCCGCATCACGGAAGGTGATTTTTGCCTGAATAATATAGTTATCTGCTGGCCCGTATCTCTGCGCCTCGAACTCATCCATAATTAACGTGAACGCATTCCGTATATTCATACGACAATCAACTAAATCAATACGCAAGCCTCGCTCTGATATCTGATTTGCTCTGCGGTTTGCTTTTGCTGATTGACATAATGCTATTCCTGAAAATAGCGCGGCGACCCCTGATATGGCACATGCCACGGTCGCTATAATATCTGTTTATGTCATTTCATTACCTATCCAACGCGCAGCTTAGCTACTTAAAATTCTTTTGACTGAAGTGATAACTTCGTCCATAAACGACCATTGTGCGCAGCAACAACTGCACGACATTGTGCATTGTGTTTCCATTCAAACCATCCTCCTAATCAAAGCAATCCGAAACGGCCAACCCTAGGATTACCAGTGAATACCGTCATAGTAATCTGTTTATTCATGCTTTGCGGTGGATGCGGATTTTCTATAATAAGGATCTGACTATCTTCATTATGGTGCTTCACAAGATAATCATAGAATTTCTCTTTCAAGTCAGTACCTTGCAAAGCTACATCATCTTCACCTTCTGGTTTGTAGTAAGCCAGTAGAGGGGAATCCAGAACTAGGAATCCCGGATGCGATAGCCCATTTTCTTGGCAAAACTCAAGTAGTCCGACACTGACTGCCGCATGGGTAATTGCTCGTAGCCCCTTTCCCCGGCTACCGCGAGGTTTTCCATCAATTACAAAATCCGAAGTATCTTTGTCAAAAAATACCTGGCATGCTCCGGGGAAATGCCAGTCTTTTAATATAGAGGAGATTTTTAACGACAGACTATGGGCAACAGACTCTGGAATGCCGTTTTGCACCGCACTTTTTTCTTTTTTTACCGGAGTATCGCTTTGTAATGCCACTTTCCTGCTTTCCAGCCGGTCCAATCTTGAGAACAAATCAATAGATTGCTGGACACTGGCCCGTTCGTCGATCAGTTCAGCATACGAGTGCCTGAAACTGTCAACTTCAGGAGCAATAGTTTCCCGAATGGCTTTATCAAGACGCAAATAATCCTCTTCATGGACAATGTATTGCTTCTCAAGGCGTTGCTTTTCGCTGACAAGATCTCTGACTGTACAATTCAGCTCTGCCAAAAGTCGTTCGGTCTTTTGCATCTCGGCAGTTGCTGAAGTAATGATTGAATCTACATCTCCATCACATATTTGTTCCAGGTGTTGGTGAGCTGGACTAGCTCCACAATGAGGGCAAGGAATCACGTCAATATGCATGAAGAGCAAGCCACACTCCTGAATGGATTTCAGACGGTTGATATCTATAACATAATGCTCATTCAGAAGTGTAAATCTGGCAAGTAGTTCGGATATCTCATCCAGTCGTCCCTGGATTTTGTTTCGCTCATCAAAGGCCAGTCCCCTTTGTTGTAATAACTGCTCTAGTTGCTGCTGTGCGGCAGTGAGCGATTCACGTTGACTCTCAATAGATTGTTCAAGGCGGGTCAGTTGGGAAGCCAGATCATCACGCTCTTCTCCCATATCCTTAATTTCAATGGATAACTCCGCAATTAACTCATCAATCAACATAATCTGAGACGTATTGCTTACACCATCGCCACTCACTGCAACGACCGCAGAATCATCAACCCCTGTCAGCAGCAGTTTGACCGTTGCCAGTTCAGCGGTTTTGGTTGTGAACTGCCCACTCCAAAAGGGAGAGCCTTTATGCTGAATTTCATCTTCCTGAACCAGAGCAAGTCTCGCCAGATTGCGGAAGCTCAGTCCCTGAGTCGTCGCTTTGGTACTACTTTTCAAAATCTCCTTATTCGGCAAGCCAATCTGTTCAAGTAAAAAACTGGAGATATTATCCGTTTTACCCCGAACGTACTTCTGTTTTAGCACGATAGGTTCCGAGTCTGGCTCATCCAAATCAGTTAACTTGAAATTCCCGCCAGTCACTGCACGTTGAAGACGCCAACTTCGACCATCACTGGTGACAAAATCGAGAGTTATTTCTGCATAAGCAGCTAATTCTGTAATTTCCCTGAGCTCCGTTCCACCCAGCATAAAATCCAGAGTTTCTGCCAGGAATGATTTGCCGGTATCGGAAGCCCCACAAATCACATTAATACCGGATGAAAAAGATAAAACGGATTCTTTGGTTTGGCCATGGAACAAAATTTTTCTAAGCTGCAAATAATTATCGCTCATCATCATCCTCCAGATGACTGAATACTCTGGAACTGACTCGACCACTGCTGAAACAAGCGATGCGTAATGTTCCGTATTTCCTGCGTAGGCAGGTCTTTAAATTCACCAGTTACCCATTCAGCACAAACTTTTAGTCGACATGAATATTCAGTCGTAAGAGAAGAGATAAAAGGTGCAGCGAGCTCCCCAGCAAGATAGTTGAACCCATCACTGGCTGAAACACGTTGGACGAGCCCCCTGCTCATCATGAGCATCAATCCCTTTTCAATCAAACCATGCCTGACCAGTAGTTCGCCCGCACGCATCGGTAATGGGGCATGCAAACTGTCAGGACCATCAGCATCACCGGAATGCACAACGAGATAATCCATTTCAACTAGCCGTTGCAAATCATAAGACTCAGGGAAGGCTGCAACCAGAATCGCAAGCGAACGTATCCCAGTTTCGAAAGGACTATTAAAGGGCTCTGGATGTTTTTTATGATTCATTATCTGGCACCCAAATCAGGCGATCGTCATTAGCCAACTGATGGCATATACCTTGGCGATCTTGTGTTTTAATTGAAGTGACCAACGGATTTGATGTGACAGCGATAGTGGTAGCGTGCTTCATGGTTTCTTTCATTCTCGCAAATCCACTCAAGTGATAATCTTCGCAGACATCAATTACGCCATGGTAGATTTCATCCTGTAAGGCATCAAATGTCCCCGCAGGAACAGTATCTCGCGCAAAATTCTTTAGCGATTCTGCGTGATAAAAACGTTCGCGCTGGCGAAGATGGGGCCCGCTTGGAAAACGGAAAATATCCTACGTTAAGCCTGTTTTTTATACAGACTGCTATCTACTGAGCGTAACGAACGGTATTTTCCCTGTTCCAGCTTGAGGTTTGTTCGCCAGACGTAATCTCCACTCAAGTTGATGTGTTCCCATCCCAGCGGGGACAGATGAGAAATCAGCTGTTCATTTAGTGGGATCCCTTTTCGCTTCAGAGAATCTATGGCTCTTTCTATATATACCGTATTCCACAGTGAGATCGCCGCAGTCAGCAATGTCAGCCCGCTGGCCCGGTAGCTCTGGTTTTCCAGTCCCCGGTCTCTGATTTCCCCCAGCCGGTGCATAAAGACTGCTCGCGCTATAACAGCGCCCCCCCCCACGAATCCCTGAATAACCTGACACCGGAAGAGTACCGGCTGATGGCTGAAACCCCGGAAATCTCAAAAAGTGCGCGGAACTAAATCGGGTGACATAAAAAATTTCGAATGCTAAGAGGGCCGGCAGTCACCAGTAAAACCATAATGAGTAACTGCCTGATTAAAGTTGTGGGGATGTATAATTAAAGATTAACGACTTCACCATCTTCAGGGATACTAACCTGGTCAGTAATCTTATTAAGATCTACATACTCACGGATTTCTTTTCGGGTTTGTCCAAAATGATTTACAGATTCCATATGTGTGGAAATAATATGTGCTTTTGGAAGTATGTTATGTGTCCTTAGCACATCTTCTTTACCCATGATAATAGGCCCCAGATTTTCCACCTGCGCATATCCCGTATTCAGGATAACGATATCAGGCTGATATTTATGCATAACCTGCTCTACATCATTAATCCAGATAGTATCACCAACTATATAGATAGTCTTTTCGCCATCAGACTGGAGAATAACCCCCATAGCTTCACCTAATAGCTCTGCCGCAGCGGGGTTGCGGAATGCCTCATCACTACCATGTTGACAGTGAGTTGGAATTAAGCGAATTCCGGCGTATTCAATTTCATTATCAAGAACTTGTAGGTTAATAAATCCATCGCGGGCCAGTTCGTTTTTGTCTTCAGTATTCTGTACAAAAATAAGCATATCGCGAGGGATCAGCGCCCGGGCAGCAGCATCCCAGTGGTCATCATGCGTATGAGTAACAATAATAGCATCTACATCAATAACCTCTGATACCGGAAGAGGTAAGTCAACAAGAGGGTTCCGTAAATGGCGGTTCATCGTCAATGGAAAACCAGGGAATGAACCTTTTGCTGATAACATCGGGTCAATCAGGATTTTTTTTCCTGCATAATGAATAATTGCAGTGGCGTTACGGATCTGATGAAATTTCATAATAGAACTCCAGTTCTGTATTAACAGAACACAGTAAGAGGATTAATTTACTTTCCAGCTGGCAGAAGTTTTATATCGCTTCTGAACCCCTGAATGTTTTTCGCCATACGGACGGCGATACGCCAAATTTTGCGATAAACTTTTCCCGTAAAGATGTTGCGGAACTAAAACCAACCAGCTCAGATACCTTCTGTACAGAGTGGGCTGTAGATTCCAGTAATACCTGCGCTTCTCTCAGACGCTCCGTTGTTAACCAGTCAACCAGTGTCATGCCCGTCGACTGTCGGAAGCGGCGTGTAAAGGTTCGTCGGCTCATGCTAACGACTTCACAAAGTTCATCCAGCGTCCAGCGTCTGGCCAGGTCCTGGCGCAGCGTTTCAACCAGCAGAATTATCTGGCGATCCTTTGTTGCAGATGGAAAAGGCATCTGAATATACTGAGCCTGTCCCCCGTCCCGATGAGGCGGGATCACCATTCGCCTTGCTATCTGATTGGCAATATTGCTCCCGTACAACTCCCTGACCAGATACAGACAGCAGTCCATACCCGCACCTGTACCGGCAGAAGTAATAATATTATCGTCAGCTACATAGAGCGCATTCATATCCAGGTGGGTATTCGGAAACCGTGACTGAAAATCACTCTCATACAACCAGTGTGTCGACGCGTTTCTTGCATCCAGTAGTCCTGAATAGGCCAGAGCATAGGCACCAAGGCACAAACCCACAATGGTGGCATTATGCTGTGCAGCTTCCCGGAGTGCTTCCGTTAACTGTGGCTCCGGTACAATGTCAGGCGATGGCCAGAAAGGAACTATAACCATGTCAGCAGTACGTAACACCGATAAGTCATATTCCGGTGTAATATGCATACCATGTGAGGTTTTTATAGTCTTTCCCTGCACGGAGCATAAAACAACGTTAAATAATGAATGGTCCGGGATAATATCTGCAAAAATTGCCAGTGGTACGGAGAGATGAAATGCACTGATATCATCGGTTATCAAAATGGCTATCTTTTTCATTTCATACTCTCCTGTAAGATTAACTAATCTGACGTACGATATCGTTATAATCAAAGTGCGCACGTTTTTCCTTAATTTTACCGCCTTCAATAGTCAGCAGCATCATCAGAGAAATACGTACTTTTTTCCCGGTTGGTTTATATCCGTGCATTTCATTATTGTGGATACCTTCAAAAACAACATAAGCTACGACTTTATCCGCTTCACTGATAAGAACTTCAGGCTTCATGCTGAAGCCCCGGAATCCATCAAGTGTGGCAGTTTCAGATGCGATAAAACCGTCAACTCCATGAATGGGGTTATCTATCTGTGAATAGAAAACAAAGTCACTGGAGCAAAGTGATTTAAGGGTTAAAAAATCATAACCTTCAAGAGCCTGATAAAAATCATGTACAAGTTTTTCATTTGAGTTTTTCATGGTCATTCACCTTTTTGTCTGGAGTAAGGACATTCTACGTGGTGTACACAAGTGAGTGCGAGTGACCAAAAAGACATTAATCAACATGATTGGGCCATTGTTATGAGAAAAAGGCTCCCCCCGCTGGGTTTCAACATCTGCCTGTGTTAAGCCCGCTCATAGCACATAGCATAACGTCCAGCTGAGAACTCACGGTCATTACTGTCCTGCCTTTACCCTGAGTATGGTTTGCCGGGTTGTATTAAACTCCCGAGCAATGGCGCTGATACTGGCCCCGGCCTTAATACGTGCAATCACAGAAAGTTTCTGTTCTTCATTCAGTGTTGAAGGACGGCCAAACCGCTTTCCGGCAGCTTTCGCTCTCGCAATACCAGAGTGCGTACGCTCAAGAAGCAAATCCCTTTCAAATTGGGGTCCGCTTGGAAAACGGAAATTATCCCACGCTAAGACTATATTTTGTACAGCAGTGGAGAAGGATGAGAGACCAGCAGTTCATTAACAGGGACTCCTTTTTGCTTAAGCGGCTCAATGGTTCTTTCTATATAAACCGTATTCCAGAGTGTTATCGCCGCCGTATGTAGTGTCAGCGCCGGTGGCGTGGTAACGCTGATCCTCCCCCCCCAGATCCCTGATTTCATTCAGCCGGTGCATGAAGGATGCTCGCCCAAGGGCCTCACCCTTATTCAGCCCCGCCTGTATGCATCGGCCTAAGCCTTTATCGCAAAATCAGTCCAGCATAAACAGCGTCCGATCTCTGCAGAAAATCGCCCTCAGCGCTACGAGTTTGAACACATTTACTCTGTTTATAGGTAACATTCGCTCCACGATATAATGATATCGGCAACGTATTCAGCATCCTGAGCATGTGTCAGAAGGTGATCAGCCTTACCCAGGGAAATGAAACTCTTGGGATGCTTAGCTGCTTTGAATATTTTCTCGGCCTGCTCAATTAACACGGTATCATCTTCAGTCGCATGAAAAATCAGCAGAGGTTTGTTCATGGCGAACACCTTATGAGCGATTTTGTGTTCCTGAATATTGTCCAGCATCTGTTTCTTTAACGTAAATACCCGCCCGGCCAGCTCAACGGGATAGGCTCCATGCTGGTTAATGTTTTCAACATCATCCTTAAAAAGACGTTTTACGTGTGTCAGTTCTCCGGGTGATCCTATGGTGACAATGGCCTTTGCCTCAGGAACTTCGCCGGCGATAGACAGGATGGCCGATCCCCCCAGGCTATGACCGATGAGCAAAGAAGGCGCTTCGTACTGTCGGCGGAGATAATCTACCGCGCAAAGCAGGTCCGAAATATTGGATGAGAAGTTGGTGTTGGAAAAATCCCCTTCGCTGTTTCCCAGACCAGTAAAATCAAACCGGAGAACGGCGATAGCTTTCTCTGTCAGTTTCCGCGCAATACGCGCCGCGCCTTTGAGGTCTTTGCCACACGTAAAACAATGAGCTAACAGCGCAAACGCTTTAGGATTTTCAGGAAGTTCAAGCAATCCGGCCAGTTCTTCACCCGCCGCATTTTTGAACGTAAATTTTAGTTTTTTCATAGGATATTCCGGGCCTTAAACTGATGTCATATGTTTGATCGCAGGAGAAAAATAATCTTCTGCTCTGCATCTGGCATAACGCGTTTTCCGTCCTCCACTGGGGATGTGAAACAGAATTCATTCCGAATGCCTGTCCTCACCTTCCAGTTTGGAAGCTGGTTATTGCTTCCTGTTCGGCGATCACTTACGCTATGCTACCAACTAGATGGTAGTTTACAAGGCTTTTGTGAGGACTTCTCGAATGGCCAGGTGCGCGCTCATTCTTAAAATATCACTGGCAATGCTGGCATTTGCGGCAAACTCCATTCTGTGTCGTCTGGCCCTGCAGGGAGGCCACATTGATCCCCTTTCATTCAGCAGCCTCAGGCTGGCCAGTGGTGCATTCGTCCTGTCCCCCTTCCTCTTTTATCACGCCAGGACCACATTATCGCTGTGGCGTCCGCTGAGCGGGTTTTACCTCATGGCGTATGCGGTGCTGTTTTCTGTCGCCTATATCCATCTCGATACCGGGGCTGGTGCGCTGTTACTTTTTGGTGCCGTACAGTTTGCGATGGTGATCCACGGATTATTTAAAGGAGAATCACTCTCCGCTATGCGGGCTTGCGGTTTAGTTCTGGCTCTGACGGGAATTGCTGCCCTGCTGTTACCCGGGACGAAGGCACCGCCGCTTTACAGTGCACTTATGATGATCGTTTCCGGATTAGCCTGGGCCGCCTATTCCGTCAGGGGGAGGGCGGGCCAGGCTGCCGGGGCTTCAACGGCGGCTAATTTTATTCTCGCAGCGCCGATGGCTCTCGCTCTTACGTTGCTGTTTATGAAGCAGGGTCACTCTGATGCTGCAGGCATTGCTTTGTCATTGCTGTCCGGTGCCGTCGCCTCAGCCGGTGCCTATGTATTGTGGTATACCCTTTTACCCTCCCTCGGCTCTATTACCGCCAGTATCCTTCAGCTCAGCGTTCCCTGCCTGGCAATGCTAGGGGGTGTGGTATTCCTGGGTGAATCACTGACGGTCAGAACGATATTTTCTGCCCTGGCAGTGCTGACTGGCATTGTGATGGTGACACGCGAGAAATCCCCCCGTCAGCCGATGGCAAAGGCGAGAAAACCTCAATAACGCAATTAATTCATGCAGTTGTAATGATTCTCTTATGTTAATCACACGAGCCAGTTTTCCCGCTCCGGCATCAGACTGACAGGAATACTGAGGTCGACGTTTCAGACTACACCTAAGGCAGGTTCATGAAATGAAATATGATTTTGATGAGTACGTAAGCAGAGAGAAAACAGACAGTCTTACCGTGGACGGCTGGCGGGAATACCTGTTTGCGGGGCAGTCCGAATTTGCAATGCGGTATCCGGCAGAAGGGCTAATCAACCTCTGGGTTGCTGACATGGCTTTTGCCACACCAGAGCCGATTCTTCAGGCCATCAGAGACCGTCTGGATAGAAAAATACTCGGCTACACTAAAATCTACGACGAAGAATACTATGAAATCTTTGGCAACTGGTGTGAGCGACAATATGGTCACCGTTTCAAAACGGAAGACATTGTACTGTCTCCGGGCATTATTCCCGCGCTGAACCGTCTCGTCCCGCTTCTGACCGACAAGGATGACAGTATTCTTATTATGACGCCTTCATATGGCCCGTTTAAAAAGGCGGGTGAATACAGTCAGCGTCGCGTGGTGTACTCGGCGTTAAAAAAATCAGCAGGTGGCTGGGAACCTGACTGGGAAGACTTTACACGCAAAGCCAGTCAGGCCGACTTACGTGTGAAAATTCTTTTCCTGTGTAATCCGCATAACCCGACCGGACGAGTCTGGCGGCCTGATGAACTTAAGCGGATTATTGAAATTTGCCTGGCCAATGATATCTGGGTGATATCTGACGAAATTCACTGTGACCTGTCCCGAAGTGGTATCGGTCATACACCGGCCGCCTCTCTTTTCCCTGATTCTACACGCATTATTACCTGCATGTCCTCGAGTAAAACATTCAATCTGGCCGGGAATTTGTTGGCAAATATCATTATTCCGGATCCCGGTGTCAGAAGCGAGTGGCGTCTCAGACACGACGAGTTCATCTCTCCGCTGAGCCTGGCAGCAAACAAAGCGGCGTGGAGTGAATGCGATGACTGGCTTGTCCATCTGAGGGAATATATTGACGGCAATTTCCAGTACCTGCACGACTACCTCAAAAGCTATTTAGCCGAAACCAGGTTCTCGATCCCCGAAGGGACATATCTGGCCTGGATAGATATTAGCCACTACCTGCCCGACACTGTGGGTGAGGATTTATCGCTGTATTTTGCCCGGGAGTCAGGGGTGCTTCTTGAAGGGGGCTTGCTGTTTGTCGACAATGGGGAAGGACATATCCGGTTAAATCTGGCGTGCCCACGGACTATGCTGACAGCAGGGATGAAAAGAATTTCACAGGTACTGCGGACACCGGCCCCTAACAGGGTATAACCCCTTTCTCTCTGGCCGTTTGTCCTGTCAGGATGTCGTCAGAACCCGGCATAACACCCTGTGCCGGGAACAAAAAAGGCACGGATGAACAGGTTGTGAATATCCTGAGTGAAGCCTGCTGATGACATTTCTGGCGACAAAAAAATGACGCCCGTAAAGGGGCGGCTCTTGTCAACGTACCGGGGTTATCGTCTGACCGCCATAATGCCGGCATCGACATCCCAGATAGCGCCCGTCACCCATGATGTTTTGTCAGACAACAGGAAGAGAATGGTGTTTGCCACATCCTCTGCGGTTCCGACGCGGCCTAACGGGTGGAAATCGTTCAACGACTTCATAGCATCAGCGATATCCGCTTTGTCCATGAAGCCTTCGTATATTGGTGTATGAACAATCCCGGGAGACACAGCGTTGACACGAATACCCGCGCTGGCCAGTTCAATCGCCAGATTACGCGTCAGGGCATGCAGACCCGCTTTTGCCATTGAATAGGCCGAGGACGGCGAGTCACCCAGTGCTGCCTGGGCACCAATCGAACCGACGTTGACGATAGACCCTTCGAGCTTCGCGGCGAGCATGTTCTTCACGACATCCTGCGTAATAAAGAACGTGGCGCGGTTCAGCGAAAAGTACATGTCATAATCGGCAAAGCTGTGCTCGGTAAACCCTTTCGGCATAAAGATCCCGGCGGCATTTACCATCAGGCTGATATCGCGATGGCTGGCATTGATTTCATGACGGATAGTTTCCATACCTTCTTCAGTCATCAGGTTGGCCGCGATGACCGCCACCGGTCCCAGCGGGCTCAGCTCTTTTTGTACCGCTTCGGCTTTGTCTTTTTTATTCCCGGTCAGCACCACACTGCCGCCCGCTTCCAGTACCATGCGTGCCACGGCGAGACCCATGCCGCTGGTGCCGCCGACGACAAGCAGTTTTTTACCTTTGAAAAATGTATTCATTTTCAGACTCCATTACTGGTGGGTAAGACGTTGCCGGCAGCGTGAAACTGCCGGCGGTTGACGGATTAAATGCTGCAGCCATCCGTTCCGCAGGTCTGACCCGCAGTGGCTGAAAATTCGGTTTGCTGTTCATCCCAGACCTGACGCAGGGCATTCAAAAAGTTGTCTGCCCCCTGAGCCCCGCTGATGGCGTATTTCTCGTTCATCACAAAAACCGGAACGCCGCTGAGGCCAATAGACTGTGCGTGGGCTTCATCGTCGGAAACGGTGGCGCGAAAATCGTCATTTTCCAGAGCGGCTTCGGCGTCAGCTTTCTCCATACCGGCTTCTACGGCCATTGCAACGAGCTGCTGACGGTCAAAGAGAGAGCGACCTTCGGTGATACTGCCGTGATAAAAACGTTCTTCCACCGCGTCCGCAATTCCGGCCTTACGCGCGGCAACCAGCAGGGTGTGTGCATCTTCTGTATCACCAAACATCATGCCGTCAAAGTTGTAGATCAGACCTTCAGATTTACCGGCGGTGCCCACCTGATTCATCATCAGCTCCGCTGAATGCTGACTGCCCAGTTTTTTAACGATGGCATCCTTAAAAGGCATAGCGGGAGTACCACCGGCCAGACGGTAGCTGTGATGACGGATCACCACCTGATCGCGAAATTCAAAGCGATTCAGACCCTGTTCAAATCTTTTCTTAGCAATCCAGCACCACGGGCAGACCAAATCTGACCAGATATCGATGGTGAGGGTGGGTTTCAGCGTTTGCATAATGATTCCTCAAAGACCTTGGGCGGTCGGGTCTCACTTATCAGAGAACCGCGACCGTATGGGATTTATTGCGCCTGCCAGACCGGGTAATCGGTATAGCCTTTTTCCGGGGAACCACTGACGCCGTAGTAGGTGGCGCGGTCACTTTCTGCCAGTGGCCAGCCGTTTTGCATTCTTTCAACCAGATCCGGGTTAGCGATGTAGGGCACACCAAATGCCACCAGATCCAGCTCATCATCTTCCAGAGCCTGCTCTGCGATATCACGGGTGAAACCGCCGGCAGCGATGATGGTGCCTTTAAACGTGTTGCGAAAACGGCGGCGGAATCCTTCCGGAAGTGGCGCTTTGGTGTACACCGGCTGATAGTAAAGGTGTACGTAAGCCAGCTCCCGCTGACCGAGCGCGTCGGTGATGGCTGACCAGGTTTGCTCTTCACCTTCATACGGCGCGAGGTCATAAATGCGGCCGAACGGTGACAGGCGCACGGCAACGTGGCTGTTACCCACGGCTTCCGCCACGGCGTCAATGGTCTCCAGCAGGAAACGCTGACGATTTTCCACCGAGCCGCCGTATTCGTCGGTGCGGGTGTTCAGTTCGCTACTGAGGAACTGGTCAAAGATGAATCCGTTTGCAGCCATGATTTCCACACCGTCAAAGCCGGCTTCCATCGCCAGGCGTGCGGAGTGCACGAAGTCTGCAGTGATGCGTTTCACTTCATGCGTTTCCAGCGCGCGTGGCTGGCTTGGTACAACCGGGCCCGGTTCTCCGGATTCGGTCAGCGCAAAAACGGTGGTATTGACCGCCTGAACGGTGCCCGCTGAAACCGGCGCTATGTGGCCTGGCTGAAGAGAGACGTGAGACATACGGCCGACGTGCCAGAGCTGCGCGAAAATACGGCCACCTTTGGCGTGAACCGCTTGTGTCACCTTACGCCAGCCCTGGACGTGTTCGTCGTTGTAGATACCAGGGGTATAGAGGTAACCCCGGCCTTCTTCTGAAACCGGCATCCCTTCGGTGATGAGCAGGCCAGCAGAAGCACGCTGTGCATAGTACAAAGCCACGACCTCATCCGGCACGTCATTCATGGTGCGGGTGCGGGTCATCGGTGCCATAACTACACGGTTTTTTAACGCCAGGCCAGACAGATTGTAGGGGGTGAAAAGCTTACTCATCGTATACCTCACAGAAACAAAAAGGAGTATCCCGGCAGGGATTTGCACAACCCGGAGGTATCATCGACCGGACGTCGCGCACTGGAGTTGCATAAACATCTGATGGATGGCAATATACCAACCATCTAGTAGGTAGGTCAACGGGTGTGCCGTATTTTTTTGTCATAACGCAGCCATTTCTGAATTGTCACTCATTTTGCGAGGTCATCACCATGCGTACATTAACAGCTTATAACGAAGATAATTTCCGCCAGATAGAGCAGTACAAAGGAATATCGGTGGTACGTTTCTCTGCACCCTGGTGTCCGCCCTGTCAGGCCAGCGAAGAAATGTTCAGTCAGTTTGCAGACCGGCTCGATGGAGATATTCAGGTGGGGAAAGTCAATGTAGATCAGGCGCCGGTGCTGACAACCAAATACGAGATCTGGGGGCTGCCGTCTGTGCTGATATTTCATGAAGGGCAATTAGTTAAACGCATACCGGGTGTGAAACCTGCATCGGTATATGCTCAGGCGATTGCGGACATAAAAAAAGGGCAGTAATGCCCTTTTAACGTGGAATTTATTAATGCTTAACCGCGTGCCTGACCGACGGCATCCAGAGTGCGGGCTGAATAAATGACCGCCGCGCCAGCGTTGAGGTTAATCGCCACGCCCAGCGCTTCAGCAATTTCAGCGTCGGTTGCACCGGCTTTCACAGCGGCGTCGGCGTGAAAAGCAATACAGCCGTCGCAGCGGGTTGTGACTGCGCACGCCAGGGCAATGAGTTCACGCACTTTTGCGCCCAAAAGGTCAGTTTTGTTACCTGCGTTGCCCAGGGCAACCACGCCTTTCATGGTCTCGGGGGTCAGTTTGCCCAACTCGCCTAAACGTTGCATTAACTCTGAGCGATAGTTGTTCCAGTCCAGCATAGTGTCATTCTCCTGAATGAGGGGTATTAAGAAGCAGTTTTATATACTTAAGGCTGTTGGCGAAGACTTCGGGTCTGGCCGTTGCATGCGCCACTACGCTTGAGCCTTCACAGACATTAATGATCATCAAAGCAATATCTGATGGTTCGGCATAGGATGAAAACTCACCTGACTCCATGCCCGCCCTGACGACTTTTGTGAGCCATTCGATTTGCATATCGAAATAAAGTGATGTCTGTACAGTAATTGCCTGAGGCAGATTGGCGGTCTCTGCTGACAACGCACAACACAGTGGCAGTAGTGAAGCTTTATGGCTTTGCGCGAAGATATCGATGTAGGCCGCAATTCTTTTCTCCGCGCTTTTCTCAGTAGCCTCTATCTGCTCAAATACGCGTTGCGTATCAGAGAACGCCTGTATTACCACCTGCTCACCCAGAATATCTTTGGTCGGGAAATGGTGATGAATACTGGCCTTGGTGATACCCACTATTTTTGATAAATCAGCATAGCTGAATGCTGAATACCCTTTTTCGCGCATCAGGTGTTCTGCTTCGCTGAGCAGCCGTTCCCGTGTCATGGTTGTCATAATTACTCCATATAATCTACTAGTTGATAGATTATATTATTGCTATTTTTCCGTAGCAAGTTGTATCACTGACTCAGTATCGTGCAGAGCTGAACGTCACTGCCATCCTGCATTCTGAATGGCAGCATTACATCTCTGACATCACGCCAGGCGTGTAATCATTTCAACCGGATTAGCCAGAGTATCGTGGATTGGCGAATTCTTTTGCATTTCGCTGACCAGCGCTTCTAACTCCTCGCGACTGGCGGTCTTGCTCGTAAGGTGAACATCGACGCGAATAGATTTCGCACCTTTACGCACGTTGCTGTCCAGCCCAAGGAAGCCGTTGAGGTTGATATCGAAATTAAGATCCAGCTCGATACCGTCCAGGTCGATCCCTTTTTCAGCAGCCATCATGGTGAGGGTGGCGGTATAACAGCCAGCCAGCGCCTGCATGATGTATTCAGTCGGGCTCATGCCGGTATCGGTGCCGAGTAAACCTGCGGGTTCATCACCGATATTAGAAAATTTCCCCACGCGACTGGTATCGATAACGCCGTTCTGGATTGTGGCGCCGGTCTCTGTGCGAACGGTTAATCCGCCGCTGGAACGGGCTTTCATCTGGAAAGTCAGGTTACCCAGGCCAGGCTGGCTGCGAACTGCTTCACGGGTATTGTGGATCGCAGCTGCGTCTGCAGAAGGTTTAACGGTAGTAGACATAATGGCTCCTGTAATTTCTTGATAAAAGTTATAGCTGGTGTAATCAGTGCCAACCATCTAGTTGGTAGGTTAATATCGCGAACCTCTTTTGTCTACTCTTTTATAAAAAATAGGGGGAAAAGAACCCAGAAGGCTGTTTTATTTCATAATAACCATTTGATTTTTTTTATAATCTCCCCAGCCGCTCACTCTTGCAGCAATCCAGCCTTTACCCGAAGGATAGTCTGGCGGGTGGTATTAAATTCCCGGGCAATAGCACTGATACTGATGCCAGCATTTAGGCGCTCTGTCACTGTTTGCTTTTGTTCCTCGCTCAGGATGGGAGGGCGACCGAAGCGTTTTCCAGCCGCTTTTGCCCTCGCAATACCTGAATACGTTCGCTCAAGCAGCAAATCCCGCTCAAACTCCGCTACAGCAGAAATTACCTGCATAGTCATTTTTCCGGCCGGACTGGTCAAGTCAACGCCTCCGAGTGCGAGACAATGAACGCGAATATCTAAAGCCGCCAGTTGCTCTACTGTTTTTCGGATATCCATCGCATTACGACCCAGACGGTCAAGTTTGGTGACAATCAGTACATCCCCATTTTCCATGCGATCTAGCAACCGGATAAATCCGGGGCGTTCGCTGGCAGCAACCGAGCCACTGATATGCTCCTCAATAAGTCGTTGGAATCTGATGGCAAAACCCGCCGCTTCAATTTCACGACGCTGGTTTTCTGTGGTCTGTTCCAGAGTTGAGACCCTGCAGTAGGCAAAAACACGTGACATGGGAAACTTTCCGTACGAAATAGGTGTCCGAATTATAACGTGTGTCCGAAATTAATTTCACTAAGTTTCGGACATGTGCTGTAAGCGGTGTACGAAACCGACCGGTTTCGGTCACAGCGAACAAATAACAGATGAAAACTATACGCGAGGGAGGCATTTATGCCACGGCGACAGATACTGAGCAGCGAAGAGCAGGAACGCTTACTGGTTATACCAGATGATGAAATTATTCTGACCCGAATGTGTTTTCTGAACGAACCGGATATTGCGCTCATTAATAAGCACCGAAGGCCAGCGAATCGCCTGGGCTTTGCTGTATTACTCTGTTATCTGCGTGGACCTGGATTTATTCCGGACAAAAGCAGTGCTCCTCACAATGGCGTTGTATCCAGGGTTGCTTCCCGACTGAAACTTCAGCCTGATTTATGGCCGGAATATGCATCCAGAGAGCAAACCCGCTGGGAACATCTGACCGAACTTTATCGCTACCTGGAACTATCCCCGTTCAGCCGGTCAATGCAAAAAGACTGTATCCGTCATCTGCACCCCTATGCCATGCGAACTGACAAAGGATTTATGCTGGCGGAAGAAATGCTCAGCTGGCTACATAACAATAATGTTATTTTCCCTTCTGTTGAAGTGATCGAACGGACGCTTGCCGAAGTCGTCACGCTCGCTAACAGATCGGTATTTTCGACACTTACCGCGCAACTGGAAAAGCAGCATAAATCAGCACTCGACAGCCTGCTCATATCAGAGGGTGAACAACCTTCCCGTCTGGCATGGCTGCTACAGCCTCCGGGTAAAATAAACGGTAAAAATGTGCTGCAACATATCGACCGGCTTAATTCCATCGCTGCGCTGGGGTTGCCTGATGGTATTGCACTTTCCGTTCACCAGAACAGGTTGCTTAAACTGGCGCGTGAGGGCCGGAAAATGAGCAGCAGGGACCTGGCAAAATTCACCGATGTCAGACGTTACGCTACGCTGGTTTGTATAATAACAGAGGCCAGGGCCACCCTGACTGACGAAGTGATTGATCTGCACGAGCGTATCCTGGGTAGTCTGTTCAGCAGGGCAAAACGCACGCAGGCCGAACGGCTCCAGCAAACGGGAAAGCTTATTCAGAGCAAGCTGAAGCAGTACGTTACCGTCGGGCAGGCGTTACTTAACGCCAGAGAATCCGGGGAAGATCCCTGGACTGCAATAGAAGATGTCCTTCCCTGGCAGGAATTCATCAACAGCGTGGAAGAAACGCGGTTTCTTTCCCGTAAGGGCAATTTCGACGCGCTTCATCTGATCACCGAAAAATACAGTACGTTGCGTAAATATGCCCCGCGTATGCTGTCAGCATTGCAGTTCATGGCGACACCTGCGGCGCAGGCGCTCAGCGATGCGCTGGACACCATAACGGAAATGTACCGTAAACAACTTCGTAAAGTGCCGCCATCAGCGCCAACAGGGTTTATCCCTGAAAGCTGGCGAAAACTGGTGCTCACGCCTTCAGGCATCGACCGCAAGTACTACGAGTTTTGCGTACTGAATGAACTCAAGGGTGCATTACGTTCCGGTGATATCTGGGTAAAAGGATCGCGCCGCTACAAAAATTTTGATGATTATCTCATCCCGACTGCTGAGTTTGAGAAATCCCGACATAATGACCAGTTACAGTTGGCCGTTCAGACCGATAGCCAGGCATACCTTCAGGCCCGTATGACTCTTCTTGCATCTCGGCTGGAAGAAGTTAACGCGATGGCGCTTGCCGGTGATTTGCCCGATGTAGATATCTCAGATAAAGGCGTAAAAATCACTCCACTGGAGAACAGCGTTCCTTCAGGTGTTTCGCCCTTTGCAGATTTGGTCTATGGCATGCTTCCCCATCCGAAAATTACGGAGATACTGGAAGAAGTTGATAGCTGGACGGGATTTACGCGTCACTTCGCGCACCTCAAAAATAATAACGTCAGACCAAAAGACGGAAGACTGTTGCTGACCACCATTCTGGCTGACGGCATCAACCTTGGGCTGACAAAAATGGCGGAATCCTGCCCTGGGGCCACAAGATCGTCACTCGAAGGTATTCAGACATGGTACATCAGGGATGAAACTTATTCAGCGGCACTGGCCGAGCTGGTCAACGCACAGAAAGAGCGGCCTCTGGCCGCATTCTGGGGCGACGGGACAACATCGTCGTCAGACGGGCAGAACTTTCGGGTAGGCAGTCACGGACGTTATGCCGGTCAGGTCAATCTTAAATATGGTCAGGAGCCGGGCGTGCAGATTTATACGCATATCTCAGACCAATACAGCCCGTTCTACGCCAAAGTGATCAGCCGGGTGCGCGACTCAACCCACGTGCTTGATGGCCTGCTGTACCATGAAAGCGATCTGGAAATTACCGAGCATTACACCGATACCGCAGGCTTCACTGAACATGTTTTCGCCCTGATGCACCTGCTGGGATTCGCTTTTGCGCCAAGGATCCGTGATCTTCATGACAAGCGGCTGTTTATTCATGGAAAGGCCGAGCGCTATCCGGGGCTTCAGTCTGTCATATCAACAACCTGCCTGAATATCAAAGACATTGAGTCGCACTGGGATGAGGTATTGCGCCTGGCAACCTCGATTAAGCAGGGGACAGTCACCGCATCACTGATGATGAAAAAGTTAGCCAGTTACCCAAAACAGAATGGACTTGCCAAAGCGCTGAGAGAGATTGGCCGCATCGAACGGACACTATTTATGCTGGACTGGTTCCGTGATCCCGGTCTGCGCCGACGCGTGCAGGCGGGGCTGAATAAGGGTGAGGCCCGTAATGCCCTTGCGCGAGCGGTCTTTTTGCACCGTCTGGGTGAAATAAGGGATCGTGGGCTGGAGAATCAGAGTTATCGCGCCAGCGGGCTGACATTACTGACAGCAGCGATCACGTTGTGGAACACGGTATATATAGAAAGAGCTATTGAGTCACTAAAACGAAAGGGTATCCCGATAAATGAGCAACTGGTCTCTCATCTTTCTCCCCTGGGCTGGGAACATATCAATCTGAGTGGAGATTACGTCTGGCGTAATAATCTTAAGCTGGGATCCGGAAAATACCGCTCATTACGTACAGTCGATACCGCTTTGTACAAAAAACAGTCTTAGCGTGGGATAATTTCCGTTTTCCAAGCGGACCCCAAGATAGTCACTACGAAATTGATTGTGTGACGCCAACGAAGCAGCGTCTGGTAAATTTGTGCCTAAATGGTCTCCATAGGCATCAAGCAACTGGCGAATGTATCGGCTTTCATTTTCCGTCGGTATGGTTGGTGGAGAAGATGGATTAGGCCGATACGGCAGCCCGCCGCCAAAGCGAACCGAGTGAAAACCCGTTCTGGCATGAATTTCGATAAGCTCAACTATCGATTTTGATGAGAAAATAGTGAAATCAAATGCGTCGAGGTAAGCTCTTAATGCACCAGTCAACGGAATTTCAGCAGTAGAAGTGATACCCTTGAGACAGTAATTATCCCAGTTTTCAATCGATTTTTCTTTCAACTCAGTAGGCTTGTTCAACAACTGTTCAAGACTGGTTCCTATTCCCTGAGAGCAAACAAAAAAATGCTTTCGTGGAGGGGTATATTTGCCAAGATATGAGTAATAAATAATCTTGCCAATTTCAACCCAGATATCACCAGGCCGAAGAGGATGTCCATAGCGCTTGCATTGATAATTATCCCATACCGCCTCGAATCCCTTGTCAGAACAGAAACCAGCAATATCTATCCCAAGATCACCAGAACCCCCAAAGCGTCTGGCTGCAACATATTCATTTTTGAGATAACTTGCCCATTCCTCTGTAAACGACTCCCATTCGTCAGGGCTAAAGAACTGAACCCGCACTGTTTTTGGAATCGGTAATCCAGTCTGAATGTGCGAAGACGACGGGACATCACTGCTTCCCTTTGGCTGAATATCTCTAAGTTCAATTTCAGGAATCATATGACATCCCTATGCGACTATTCAGGTCAGTTTGCTTCGTCACAAATGAAAGGTCAATGAAAAAATATGGCTAACTTACTGTTATCTATAAAACATTTATCAATATTTTGACATTTAACAATGTATGGAGTAACCCCTAACTAGTTTCGGGACTGGATGGAAAAAGCTGCTGAGCAGCAACATTTCGAGGCTTCCCTAAATTGTATCCCCGAACGCCTTCAGGAGGCCTTGGATGAAGCGCATTCTTAGCTAGTTCATGAAGCCATTTGGAAGTAACTTAATCTTTTTATTAAAAATATTAAGTTAAAACAAGTGAGTGTTACGGATTTATCTTATGAACTAGATTCATATACAACATAAGTTAAATCACCTACTGTGGTAAATAAGTTTATAAGACACTCCCACTAACTGATAAATCAATACGTTAGGATTTCTGATCTCCCTCTCGTTTCTTGCATTAGGTACAGAGTACATTCTCTTCATATCCATGATAATTTTGAGGTAAATATTGTGTATTCACTAAAGCAGTTGGTTATCTCAGGCCGTAAAAGGCGATGGATCCTGATGGACTTGGAAACCTCTCTGCCGTTGCTGTATCCCCTTAGGTACCATATTGACCATTTGGCTTTCCGCTCATTGTCCACACAGTCAGCTTCACTTCAATCTGTGAAGTTTTTTTACGAATTCTGGAGGCAAAAGTATGGTGTCTCGTTTTGCTACAGCTTCTATTCATCTGACCACAATCCAGACATTGCTGTCGGTGAAATGCCCGCATTTTGGATGTATCTAGAAAATGGCCACAACGTCCAGTCAAATGTATTGTCTTTAACGAGAGTCACAAAAGCCAATAGCTTAACTCATACAGTCAGAGTTCGTGCTGTGATCCATTTCATTTCTTTTTTGATTAACACCTACATATCACCTGCATACCGGGATGACTCTCCCAAAGCATTATCACTTTTGGCTTCGCGTTTACACACCCGTTTACAGCTTTGCCGGGAGAATTATCGAACGCTTACATCAAACAAATTTTCGCAACATAGTCACAGCAGCCAAGGATTTCAGAGTTTGTCTGGGGCAATGGTGCTCAGCCTTTATGGAATAATAACCCCCTCTTCTGCCCAAAAGCATAACCCGCTAAATCCTTTCCCTTCCGGGCATCTTCAGTTCCGCAATTTTTTGATTATTCGTCTGTTGTTAAATTATGGTATACGAACAGGTGAGCTATTGTTGTTAGAGTGCAGCTCAATTAAACCTAATTTAAAAGGTGATAAGTTTAGTTTGATTGTGACAACTGTCGACGAGGCATACGAACCAAGAAAGAATGCGCCATCTCTCAAAAATGCATGGGCTAATCGTGTGTTGGAGCTCGATAAGCAGGATTATATTTTTTTAAGCATTTATATAGCAAGGCTTCGACCAAAAACTGATAAACACGATTTTATCTTTACATCGAGTCAACAGTCAGCGAAGCCTTTGTCCTATACATCAGTTCATTCTATTTTTTCGAAAGTCGATAAGGTCTTCACTAACCAATATCCAGAGTACAAATCACCAATGTACTCTGACTCGTTGCAACGATTGACTCCGCATACAACCCGACATACTTGGGCCTTTTTGACATTGCAAAAAATATGGCATTCAAAATATTTGAAAAGCCAGCAAAATAAAACACACTTTATTGCTGGAGTCCCTTCCCTCTCAGGGATAATGGAAGAAGCCAAAGATGAACTACGACTGATGGGTGGCTGGAGTCCGACAAGTCAAATGCCTGATCTATATGCAAAACGTTTCCTGTCTGAGCAGGCTAATGCTGCCAATGTCCAACGAATTATTCAAGATAATGCAGCGCTACATAATACGTTAGATACTATAATGGATAGATATAACGATGACATCATTTGATCATGCATTAAAATCTGACGAAGGGAACTCAGTTTACCCTCCTGATTTAGCTCAGGCTATCTTTGAACTCGATATTCCTGACCGAATTTATCTAAAAACGGCAATGGAGTTTGATGATAAATATATTGTTAGCAAAGGAGATAAATGGGCTTTCGATTATTCAGGCAGTCGGCGATATCTTGTTTTCAATCAAGATCATATCTCAAATAAATTAAACAAGTATATTTGTTTCAAATATGCATCGACGAGATTTCCAACCAAACTTCCAGCGTTGCACCTTGATTGGAGGAATATCATTTCATATTGTCGAGAACATGGTGGATTTTCGCTTGCTACGCTCCGATTATTTATCGAAAAAGAAGATGTTGATAATGCTACTTTTTATTCCGTGTTATTCGGATTAAAAATACTTTGTGCTGAAACATTCCCAGGTTTCAATCTTGAAGATTACGATGATCTTGAGTTCGTCCCTCGACCGTATCTCGAACATTGGGGGATTTACCAAGAAATCGATAATATTCTTGACCCTCTTGAAAAAAACATGATTTGCAATGGACTGTTTGAAATGGCTTCGTTGTTACGCGATGGCAAAAGTTTCAGTCACAGCGAAGTGCGAAATGCAGCTATCCTTGGGTTGGCTTATGTAACGGGTGCACGCCCAGTTCAACTCGCTAGGCTGGCGGTCAAAGATGTTCGTATCGATACACGAAATCAGGAATCTGGTCTGATTCGATACAGTGTTTTTTTACCATATGCTAAACAAAGACGAGTGACGACAGAGCGGTTATTTCTGGCGATCCCCTCAGAAATTGGGGAGTTAATTATGAACTATACCGTGAGATACAAGAAAAACCCCGAAGATAAACTATTCGATTTCAGCGTTTCAGCTCCGCATTATGTGTCTCAGGCAATTAATCAGGCAATCCTAAATTTCTGTCCTCCTGAATATCAAGCCGCCGTAGCATGTGGCGAAGCTGCATTGCCCACAATTACACCCACTGATTTACGCCACAATGTTGGGCACTCTTTGGCGATGCAAGGTGCTAGCGCTGAAGAGATAGCACATGTACTGGGGCACACCTCTCTTGCCGTAGCTAAATACTACATTATGGCAACTCCCGCCTTGGCCTTGATCCGTGCTAAAGCGCTTGGGGCGAATCCCGTTTGGCAAAATATGGTGGCTATGATGCTCACTGGTGAACTGGTCGACTCAGCACATTGGAAAGGCCATCCAGTGGTGGGACTTGTTGGTGACGAGTTGCATAATAAAATTGGTGGTTGTTCCAGGAACAGTAGTACATGCCCTTTCAGCGAAGTGCGTTCTTGTTACGGCTGTCTGTATTATCGCCCGCTGCCGTTTTCATAAGGAACAGGTGAAGTCCAATGAAAAATCACTTTGAGCATTTTCAGGCTTTTATTGAAGAGCAAAAAAAATGGTTCGAACAGCACCTGTCTGCTGATTTTGCCCAAACATGGAATGATCATATCTGGGTAAGTGGTAACCAGGGAAGTGGATGGTTGCGAGGGAACGGCAGAAATACATTACGTTTTGATGAGATGAACAGATTCAAAGGTATTGTAGAACATCTGCCCATCGACAAAGAATATAGTCAGTTCATGAAAGCTATGCTGGTAGTGGTTTACCGACAGGGAAATAGGAATATGTCGCCAGCGGTGGCAAAGGCAACTTTAATGATTCTGAAACGATGGTACCATGCGATGCTTTATGAGACAGGACAGACCCATCCATCTTACCTGAGCACAGTTGTCATTCAACGAGCGATGGATCTTCTCAGTAGCGTTTCATTTCCTGGTGATCCCAATACAGCTAACTATAAAGGGCGGTGCGTTAGCCTTCAAAAATTGGTCAATCACTTCACATTTACGTTGGTTAAACTGCAATACAACTCTGATGTGAAGTATACCAACAAAACCAACCTGACCCGCAAAGCCCGGGAAACCATGGCTCTGAAACAGCAGGCCAAGCTGTCTGATACCACTACCGATGGTGAAGATGCGTTGATTACCATTCGCGGATTTCTGAACATAGTTGCATTAATCCAGCGGGTGGAAAGTGATGCTGAGAAAATCGCGTTAAATTGCCTATTGTTATTGGTTATTACCGGCTTTCGCTCCATTGAAGCGTTTAATCTCAGACAGGATGCCCTATTTAAACGCCAGATTGATGATCCGGCAATCAGTAAACGATTTCAGGACAAGGGATTACCCGATTATTTTCTTGGTATCCGTTATGTTGGTGTCAAAGGTGCTGGGGAGCGAACGCATTGGGTAGAACCGCTGGCAGTACCGCTGGTCGAGAGTATATTCAGTACCGTTAAAATGTTGACCGCACCAATACGCAGACATCTTACCTATCTACGGGCAAAGTCTTTTGATGATTACCTGCCACAGGCCATCAGCAACATGCCCGGTGAACGAGTCGAACTGGATGATGTGGTGAAATACATCACCCAAACTACCTCAAGTTTACGGGGCCGGGCAGGACAACGGGACAAAACATCCAAAGCCCTTAGCAAAAGAGGTGTGCTGCCCGTTCAAGACCGAAAAACAGCAAATCTATCTATTATTCCAAGACTGATCTCAATCATTACATTAAGACCGAATTTGGCCTGGCGAATGCCAACGAACCCTGTACACACGCCTGGATGGAAAATGGCAAACGCTACCAAGTTAACTACGAGGACCTGCTATTTCTACACGAGAAGGGTTCGCTGGCATTAAAGCGCACACTGGCTTTGCTTGCTACACCGATACCCTTCACTAACACACTTATGAATAAATTCTTAGGCAACGTTGAACCTGATGGATCAGTATTCAGCAAATATCAATTACTGGAGGAGGATGGCACCTCGACGCGGATGCGTACCCACATTCCCCGGCACAACATCAATACCTTTCTTGCTATTGCGGATATCTCTGACCACTTACAGGCAATGTTGATGGGTCGAGTGGACATCACGCAGAATCAGTATTATCAACATCTGGCGCTTGCAGAACGGCGAAAAGCCGCCTCGTTGGTGCCCTTGCAGCCAATATCGACAGCACTAATTGCCGCGCCCTCTT
>ERZ772855.1001-NODE-1001-length-29383-cov-16.605155_pt1 | contig 29383 bp, 25 predicted proteins | sample MGYA00511900_ERZ772855 | MGnify/ENA primary metagenome ERZ772855 (study PRJEB29015, sample SAMEA2737701) | human gut metagenome | biome: human gut; feature: human-associated habitat; material: faeces | place: China | collected 2012 ... | reverse complement strand
AAGTCTCTTGATGTTCGCCCCTCCGCCGCAGCCGCAGTCCAGCACCTTGGCGTCCAGAGTAAGCTCCAAAAAGCGAAGTCCCCACCGTGCCACAGGACTATGCCCCAGGTTCATCATGGCGACCATGATTTTCCCGCCAAGTCCCACAGGCTTTCTGGTGTTCTCAAAAAATGACATCTTGCCGCCTCCTTACACTTTTTCCAAAACAATGAGCTTATTCGAGATATTCCGAACGATAGACAGCTTATCCAACACCTTATAAACCGGTGCAAACACCGCCATTCCTTCGCAAAGACTATGTTCTTCGACAAATCGGAAGTCCGGCAGCAATTCTGCAAGGGCTTCACCATTCTTCACGCCCCATGTGAATTTTGCGTTGCTTGCGTCAATGGATTTTTCCTTGAAATGCTTCACGATCATCGGATTCATGGTTTCCACAAATACTGTGGCCTCCTCAAAGCGACGGGAAATCCCCACAAAGATGCGCTGTACGTCTGCTTCCGACAGATACATGGTCAATCCTTCGATAATAATGAGTACCGGCGTATTTTGCTCCTTGATTTCGTCGCCCCAATCATCCATGGCGGACATGGCAATCTGCGAGATCGTTCCGCCTTCCGGCAGGAGGCGTTCCCGCACCGTCATTGCCTCCGGCAGGTCAAGATTATACCAATGCTCATACCCCGTCATTCGATAGCACCGGGTATCTAGTCCGCAGGCGATGCTGACCACCACCGCACCGGGATGCGATGCAAGCCACGCCTTTGTCATCTGATCCAGCACGATGGTACGGGCAATGACGCCGCTGTGCATGGCAGCATCCTTGTCCGCAAGGGAAAAATCGTAGTCCAGCTTTTCAATGATTTCCTCCGCTTTTCCATCATGAATAGCACCGCGACCGCCGCTCTCCTTTGCCCTTGCATAAACGGTTTGCAGCATGGTCTCCGGCACGCCGGAGAGCTTGATTTTTTCTTTCATGTCATACTTCCTCCGCTTGCAAAATCAGAAATTTTTCCGCATACCAGCAGAATTTCTCCGGATGCACCATCACCAGCTCCGCGTGGGCCATCTTGGGGATGCCGTGAATGCGTGTCTGGGGGAAATAAGCCTTGATGAACCGGATATCCCGCTTGCGCTCCTTCTTTTCGTCGTCACCGTACCAGTAGGTAATCTTTGTGCCAATTTTCGCAGGGCGCTTCGGAAGCGCATAGTTGTTGGCAGACCAGAATATATTGCGGATCGACCGGACAGAGAAGGTCTTGAGATAGGCTTCCATGGCATCGTACTCTTTTTTAGGGTCATGCCCTGCAGGGGTAAACCGTTCCGGCGGAAAAGCCGCTTCCAGAACCTTTCGGCTGTTTGTCGCCATTTTGAAGGACAGCACATCCCGAGCCAGCAGCAGCTTTCGCACTAAGAAGGGCAGCTGATAAGGGGTAATCCCGCCGTCGATGATGGCTCGGCTGATGGGTATTTTCCCCAATGCCAGCATACGGGTCAGGCACGCCCCGCCCATGGAGCAGCCATATGCTCCGTCCAGTTGTGAGATGCCGCGGTTTTTCAGGTAAGAGATCACCTCATCCACGGTCTGCTCCACGGAGGGGAAGTCCCCGGGGTACTCCGGCTGATGGCCGTCATACACCACCTGAAAAACATGCCATCTCTGAGAAAGCTGTGCGATCGTGTCGGCAAAGGCCCATACAGGCTCTGCCGTGCAGGGGAAAAACAGCAGCGTCCGCTCATGTTCCTGCCCGTGTTCCAATATCTGCATGGTTCATCCCTCCGATTTCACACATTCCGCATAGGTCAGCGGGAAGGATGCCCTCAGCACGGTGCTTTTCCGTACCGTCCAGCCGTTCTGCCGCAGAAAAGTCAGATATTCCTCGCTCGTCCACCTGCTGTGGAGAGGAAAGCCTGCCAGTTTCATAAAAAATGCCCTGACCATGCCGGAAAAAGAGTTTCCGGCATGGGTGAAGGTCGGCGCAATCAACACGCCGTCATCCTTCAGAACCCGCTTGATTTCTTGCAGGGCTTTCTCCGGCTGCGGCACGATATGCAGCGCGTTGGACACGATCACCACATGAAAGGACTGGTTCGCATAGGGCAGGCGGAACATATCCTGCACGGAGAAGTGCAGCTTGGCAGAGCGGGTATCTCGCTTTGCCTCGGCGATCATCTCTGCGGAGGCGTCCGTCGCCTCGATGTGCGCTGCCGCGTTTACGATGTGTTTTGCGATCAATCCCGTGCCGGTAGCAAGCTCCAGCACCGTCTTGTGCCGCACGACCGGCCGGATCAGCTCATACATCTCGTCATACGCCGCCCGATCCTTTCGCATGAAGCGGTCGTAACGTCCGGCATTTTTGTCCCAGAAATCCTTATGTCTTCGCATCTCTGTCATTCCTTTCTGAGTTAGATCTAACTAACCGATGCGCAGCTGTTTGGTTAGATGGCACTAACCGTTGCGCCTTGGAAAAGCCGCATCCCTGCGGCCTTCCGCTTATTTAAATAACTCCCTGCAAGCGCCGTACACCAGCGTTTCCAGCACCTGCGGGTACAGTTCCCCAATCTGCTCCTTGTGTGAGACGGTCAGAATCAGTCCACGCACCGTCGTAGCAGCCAAAGACACACCACACTTGGGCATAAGGTCATGATTCTCCAAAAGTTGACGGATGTGCGTCTCGCCATCGTGGTAATGGACATTTTTGATGTCATCCGGCAATCTCTGTAAAAGCAACTTGGCGTCATGTTCAATGAAAACCATGTCGCCAGTATCAGACAGCCTCCGACAGACGGCAAGAACCGCCTCTGCCGCACGCTCCGACGGCGGCAAGCCGTTTGCTTCGCTCAGTGCATGGTCAGCCACTCCGTAAAGCTCGGAGTGGATACTTTCCAGAACCGCGAAGAAAAGCATTTCCTTGGATTCGTAGAATTTATAAAACGAGCCTTTTGCGATACCGACAGCCTTTGACAGTTGATCCACTGAGGTTTTCTTCATCCCCAGCGTGACAGCACAATGTCTCGTTTCCATCAGCAACGCCTTGCGGAGCTGCTCAGTCTCGTAATCGGTAAAAGCCAAGGTCGCACCCTCCCCGAAAATATGACCGCTTTGGTTCTTCTGGTCATATTATACCGCGCTTTTTCTGGTTTGCAAGGGATGTAGAGAAAAACATACGCATTTTAACAAAAAATTATTTTCCCTTAACACATTATTTCATGAAGGCGCTCCTCTTCCTTTGGCAAAGAACTGCACCCCCCTAAAATCAAAAATGCACCCCCCTCCAAACTGTAATTGCACCCCCTTAACGGGTTTCTATCAAAATTACGGTTCTTTGCCAAAATCCCCTCCTGCGATCTGATATCGCGGGAGGGGTTTGCATTTTGTGCAGAATCGGGGACGTTGTCCGCGCGCTGTATTTACTACGCGCCGAAAACATGATAGAATCATCGCAAGGATTTTGTCGCGGGGTGATGATATGCGCGTAAGACAAATGCTGTGCTTGTTGTTGTGTCTGGTGCTGCTGACTGCACTTCCGGCCTGTGCCGGAAAAAGCGGTGAACAGCCGCTGCCGGCACCGACGGCGGCCACATCCGCAGCGCCTGAGCAGGGAGCGGCTGTGCCGCCGGAGGAGGATGCCTCCGGCTTCGTTTTGCTGAGTGAGGTCGTGCCGGATGTGATCCTTGAGATGCGCTATTATTCGACCTATAACTTCGTAGGCGAGCGCATCGACGGGTATGAGCAGCCGGTCGCGCTGCTGACCGTACAGGCGGCAGAGGCACTCAAGGGGGTCAGCGATGAGGTGGCTGCCATGGGTTACCGGCTGAAAGTGTTCGATGCCTACCGCCCGCAGACGGCGGTGACGCAGTTCGTGCACTGGGCGCAGGATGCGGACGACACCCGTATGCAGGCGTATTTTTACCCGGAGATGGAAAAAAGCGCGCTCTTTTCGCAGGGCTACATCGCCGAGCGTTCCGGCCACAGCCGCGGCAGCACGGTCGATCTGACGCTGCTGGAGCTGCGCACGGGGCGCGAGGTCGATATGGGCGGCACGTTTGATTATTTCGGCGCACGCAGCCACGCGGATTATTCCGGTATCAGCGCGGAGCAGTCGGCCATGCGCGCGCTGCTGCGCGATGTGATGGTCCGGCACGGCTTCCGGCCGTATGCAGGGGAGTGGTGGCACTTCACATTGGTAAATGAGTCCTATCCCGATACCTATTTTACCTTCCCGGTCAGCGCCGCTTCGCTGGCAGACAAGGCCGCGTGATTTTCACACGCCATCCCTCAGCGCTGCGCTGAGGGATTTTTCTGTCCTAAAACTTTTTGCCCCGCGCACAATACCGTTGCGGGGCTGGCGTATTTATGCTATGATAACGGATAACCGCGCACCGGCGCACAGCGCACGCAGCGCGCGGCAAGCGCCCCTATGAAGTTTGTAGATCAGAAAGGACGATACGAAGATGAAACCGAAATTTGACGGCTATGCGGCACAGTACGACGCATGGTTCATGACCAATGAAAACCTGTTCCAGAGCGAGCTCCGCCTGTTCCAGAAAGCGCTTGGCGACATTTCCGGCAAGCGCGTGCTCTCCGTCGGCTGCGGCAGCGGCCTGTTCGAGAGCATGATCGACTGCAGCGGCATCGAGGGCATCGAGCCCTCGCGTGACATGGGTGCGATCGCGCAAAAGCGCGGCGTGAACGTGATCTCGTTCGGCGCGATCGAGGAGGCAGAGCTCGAGGACAACGCCTACGACGTGATCTATCTCAACGGCAGCTCCAGCTACATGGAAGACCTGGCGTATGCGTTCAACGTCTGCAAGAAGGCGCTCAAGCCGAACGGAACGTTTATTTCGCTGGATGTGCCCAAGGAGAGCGCGTTCGGCTTCATGTACCTGCTGGCAAAGGAAGCCGGCACGTTTGACCACCCTTCGCTCAACGGCGTCATGCCCGAGCTGCCGTACCCGCTGGAGCTGTGCTGCGCGGGTGTGTGGCACTCCACTGAGGAGAAGATCGACGCGCTCAAGTCGCTCGGCTTCCATGACTTTGCATTCTATCAGACGCTGCTGCGCAACCCCATGTACACCAACGAGGTCGTGGAGGATGTCGTGCCCGGCTACCAGAGCGGCGGTTATGTCGCGATCATCGCACACAAATAAGCGAGGCGCGAGGTGAAGCTTTCCCAGAGGATCTATGCGTGCGCGGAGAAGATCTGGCCGCAGTATCTGAGCCACCCCTTTGTGGTGCAGATGGCGGACGGCACGCTGCCGGAGGAGAAGTTCCGGTATTATATGCTGCAGGACTATCTGTACCTGCGCGACTATGTGAAGATCTTTGCGGCCATCATCCAGAAAGCCGATGATTTTGAGCAGATCCGTTTCCTGAGCACGCAGCTCTCGGACACGATCGGTGAGACGTATCGCACACACCTGCCGTATATGCGGCGTCTCGGCGTCACGGATGCGGAGATCGACGCCGCGCGTCCGCATATCGACAACAGCGCCTACACGCACTATATGATCTGCGAGGCGCAGGCGGGCGATGTGCTGACCGGACTCGTGACGCTGCTCAACTGCTCCTGGAGCTATGCATATGTGGCCGAGCAGATGGTCGCGCGCTATCCGAACACGCTTTCGGATGCGCGCTATGGCGCGTGGTTCGCGGGCTATGTGTCGGATGCCTACCGCCAGACCAATCAGGATCTGATCGACCGTATCGACGCACTCGGCGCTTCCGTCGACGAGGCGGCGGTGCAGCACCTGTGTGAGATCTTTGAAAACTGCTGCCGGTTTGACCTGCGCTTTTGGGACATGGTCTATACGATGGGGCAGCAGCGTGCGCCCCTGTGCAGCGGCGAAGCATGAAACACCGGCGGATGCGCCCTGCGCGCATCCGCCGGTTATTTTGCGGGGAATGAAAAAAGGAGACCGGATGTTCCGGTCTCCAGCGATGTAGTCAGCAAAGTTTGCAAGACAGGGCTGACCGCAGTGGTTTTATTATAGTGGGATTCCGGAATGCTGTCAAGATGAAAATAACAGAAAGAAACATTTCTTCCGAAAACAAGAATCGACAAATTTCGCATATTTCTCTGTAAAAATGAGAATTGATACTTGACAACCGTGTGCGTTATCATTATAATGAAAAAGCTGCATCGGGGTGTAGCGCAGATGGTAGCGCGCATGGTTCGGGACCATGAGGCCGCGAGTTCAAGTCTCGCCACTCCGACCACTCGGAGCAAGCTGTATGGCTTGCTCCGAATTTTTATATCTGCAAAGACACAGAGGCCGCGATCACATGATCGCGGCCTCTTTTCGTATGCGGTTATCCGCCAGCTCAGAATAGACCGGTGATCCTGCCGTTTTCGTCCACGTCGATTTTCTCGGCAGCGGGGACCTTGGGCAGACCCGGCATAGTCATGATCTCGCCCGTCAGGGCAACGATGAAGCCCGCACCGGCGCTGACCTTCAGGCTGCGCACGGTGACGGCAAAATCCTTGGGCGCGCCCAGCAGAGCAGGGTCGTCCGACAGGGAGTACTGCGTCTTTGCCATGCACACCGGCAGATCACCGAAGCCGAGCTCTGTGAGCCGCTCTTCCTGCTTCTGGGCAGCGGGGGTCAGCACGGCCTGCGCGCCGCCGTAGACGCGCTGCACGATGGCGTTGAGCTTGTTGACAAGCGTCGTGTCGGTGGGGTAGGAGAAAGTGAACGCCTCCGCGCTCGGCTGCTCGCACAGGCGCACGACCTCTTCAGCCAGCGCTTTGCCGCCCTCGCCGCCCTTGGCCCAGACCTCGGAGAGCACGGCGTGCACGCCAAGCTCCCGGCACTTGTCCTCCACGAGCCGCAGCTCGGCTTCCGTGTCGGTGGGGAAGGCGTTGATCGCGACCACGCACGGCAGGTGATACGTGCCGCGGATGGTGTTGACATGGTGCAGCAGATTGGGCAGACCCTTTTCCAGAGCATCCAGATTCTCTGTGTTCAGCTCGGCCTTGGGCACACCGCCGTGGCTCTTGAGCGCGCGCACGGTGGCCACGATGACCACGGCGTTCGGGCGCAGCCCCGCCAGACGGCACTTGATGTCCAGAAACTTCTCGGCGCCCAGATCCGCGCCGAAGCCGGCCTCGGTCACGACATAGTCGCCCAGCTTGAGCGCCATGCGCGTCGCGGTGACGGAGTTGCAGCCGTGGGCGATGTTCGCAAACGGACCGCCGTGGATGAGCGTGGGCGTACCCTCGAGCGTCTGCACGAGATTGGGCTTGAGCGCATCCTTGAGCAGCGCGGTCATCGCGCCCTCTGCCTTGAGGTCGTGGGCGGTGACGGGCTTGCCGTCGAAGGTGTAGGCCACGATCATCCGGCCGAGCCGCGCCTTGAGATCGGTGATGTCGCTGGCGAGGCACAGCACCGCCATGACCTCGGAGGCCACGGTGATGTCAAAGCCGTCCTCGCGGGGCACACCCTGAATGCGCCCGCCGAGACCGTCCACGATCTGGCGCAGCTGGCGGTCGTTCATGTCCACGCAGCGCTTCCACGTGATTTGCTTGACGTCGATGCCCAGGGCGTTGCCCTGCTGGATGTGGTTATCGAGCATGGCGGCCAGCAGGTTGTTGGCTGCGCCGATGGCATGAAAATCACCGGTGAAGTGGAGGTTGATGTCCTCCATGGGCACGACCTGCGCATAGCCGCCGCCGGCAGCGCCGCCCTTGACGCCGAACACCGGGCCGAGAGACGGCTCACGCAGCGCAGCCACGGCATTTTTGCCGATCTTGCGCAGACCGTCTGCCAGACCGACGGAGGTTGTGGTCTTGCCCTCACCCGCAGGGGTGGGGTTGATGGCCGTCACGAGGATGAGCTTGCCGTCCGGACGCCCGGCGCGATCCTTGAGCAGCTGCGGGTCGATCTTGGCCTTATAGCGGCCGTACTGTTCGAGATAGGATTCGTCGATACCGGCGGTGGCGGCGATATCCGCGATCGGGTGCATCCGGCACTGCTGGGCGATCTCAATATCCGTCATCATGTTGCGAGCCCTCCCTTATCAAATGTCAAAGTACTTCTTTGCCGACTGGAACAGCTTCATATCGTAGCAGCCGTCCACGTTCTGATACAGACCGTCGCCGATGCGCTCGGCGTGGCCCATCTTGCCGAGGACGCGGCCGTCCGGGGACGTGATGCCCTCGATGGCCCAGATCGAACCGTTGGGGTTGACGTCCACATCCATGCCGGGCACGCCGTTAACGTCCACGTACTGCGTGATGATCTGGCCGTTGTCGGCGAGCTTGCGCACGAGTGCCTCACTGCACAGGAAGCGGCCCTCACCGTGGGAGATGGGGACAGTGTACACGTCGCCGACCTGCGTGCCGGCCAGCCACGGAGAGCGGTTGGAGGCGATGCGGGTGCGCACCAGACGCGACTGGTGGCGGCCGATCGTGTTGAAGGTCAGTGTCGGGCAGGACGCGTCTGTGTCGATGATCTCGCCGTAGGGCACGAGACCGAGCTTGATGAGCGCCTGAAAGCCGTTGCAGATGCCGAGCATGAGACCGTCGCGGTTTTTCAGCAGATCCATGGTCGCATCCCGTACCTCCGGGTTGCGGAAGAAGGCGGTGATGAACTTGGCCGAGCCGTCCGGCTCGTCGCCGCCGGAGAAGCCGCCGGGGACAAAGATGATCTGGCTGCTGCGCGCAGCGCCTGCAAACCTGCTGATGGAGTCGGCCACGTCCTGCGCGGACTGGTTGTTGAGCACGAGGATCTCCGACTCAAGTCCGGCGCGCCGCACGGCGCGGGCGGAGTCGTATTCGCAGTTCGTGCCGGGGAACACGGGGATGAGCACCTTGGGCACGGCCACGCCGATCTTGGGCGCGACGCGCTGCACGGCGGGGGCGGACAGCACGGGAACCTGCGTCGTATCGGCTGCCGTGCAGCTCGGGTAGACGGATTCCAGCACGCCCTCATTGAGTGCCAGCAGCTCCGAAATGGCGGCGCTGTCATCGCCGATGCGCACAATGGGCTCTGCGGTGGTGACACCCAGACGGACGGCGTCCGCCGTGTCCTCGGTGAGCTCTGCCACGATCGCGCCGGGATAGAGTGCGTTCCAGTCCACGGCCGTGTTTTCGGCGCTGAAGCCGATCTCGTTGCCGAAGGACATGTTCATCACGGCCTCGCTCAGACCGTTTTCCACGGCCCACGCGGCGCGGACTTTTCCGCTGCGTGCGAGTGCGTGCAGCGCCTCCCATGCGGTCTTGACGCCGTCGGCGTCCGCACCGGAGAACAGGTACACGGGATGACCCGCGGCCTTAAACTCTGTGGAGAGCACCTCGTCCGTTTTCAGCGGCGCGATGGCAAAGGAGATGAGCGTGGGCGGCACATCGAGATCGAGGAACGTGCCGGACATGGAGTCCTTGCCGCCGATGGCGGCAGCGCCGAGCTCAAGCTGGGCGTCCACCGTGCCGAGCAGGGCGGCAAAGGGCTTGCCCCAGCGCTCCGGCTCGGTGCGCAGCTTCTCGAAAAACTCCTGGAAGGAGAGGTAGGCTTTCTTGTAGTCGGCACCGGCGGCGACGAGCTTCGCCATCGAGGTGTAGACCGCGTTGTATGCGCCGATGTAGGGATCGGTACTCGTCTGCTCCGGGTCGCAGCCCCAGGCCATGACGCTGGCCTGATCCGTCTCCTGACCGGGCAGGACCGGGAACACGGCAGCCATCGCCTGCGCGGGAGAGCGCTGCGTCCTGCCGCCGTACGGCATCAGGATCGAGCCCGCGCCGATGGTGCTGTCAAAGCGCTCCACGAGACCGCGGCGGGAGGCGCAGCGGAGGCTGGAGGCCATCTCGCGAAGGGAGCTGAAGCGGGGCTGCGCCAGCGGCGCGCGATCCTTGCGCGCCACGCGCACACCGGCGTGCTTGACGGCGCCGTTGGTGTTGAGGAAGGCACGGCTGAGGTCGGCGATGACCGCACCGTTCCACTCCATGACCATGCGGGCGTCCTCGGTGACGACGGCCACCTGATACGCCTCAAGGTTTTCCGCCTTGGCAGCGCGGATGAAGGCATCTGCGTCCTCAGCGGCAACGACCACGGCCATGCGCTCCTGCGATTCGGAGATGGCAAGCTCCGTGCCGTCGAGACCGTCGTACTTCTTGCGCACGGCATCCAGATCGATGCGCAGACCGTCGGCCAGCTCGCCGATGGCCACGCTGACGCCGCCCGCGCCGAAGTCGTTGCAGCGCTTGATGAGACGGGTCACGTCGCCGTTGCGGAACAGGCGCTGGATCTTGCGCTCCTCGGGCGCGTTGCCCTTTTGGACCTCGGAGGCCATGGTCGCAAGCGATTTCAGATTGTGGCTCTTGGACGAGCCGGTTGCGCCGCCGATGCCGTCACGACCCGTGCGGCCGCCCAGCAGGATGACCACATCGCCGGGCGCGGGGCACTCGCGGCGGACGTTGTATGCGGGCGCGGCCGCCACGACGGCGCCGCATTCCAGACGCTTGGCGATGTAGCCCTCGTGATAGATCTCTGCCACATGACCGGTGGCGAGACCGATCTGGTTGCCGTAGGAGGAGTAGCCCGCTGCGGCAGTCTGGCACAGCTTGCGCTGCGGCAGCTTGCCGGGCAGCGTCTTGTCGAGCGCGACTCTCGGGTCGCCCGCGCCGGTCACGCGCATGGCCTGATGCACATAGGCGCGGCCGGAGAGCGGGTCACGGATGCAGCCGCCGATGCAGGTGGCCGCGCCGCCGAAGGGCTCGATCTCGGTAGGATGGTTGTGGGTCTCGTTTTTGAACATCAGCAGCCAGTCCTGCGCCTCACCGTCGACCGTGGCGGTGACGTGGATGGAGCAGGCGTTGATCTCCTCGCTCTCGTCGAGCTCTGGTAGCAGGCCACGCTTTTTGAGGGTCTTTGCGCCGATGGTGGCGATGTCCATGAGGGTCTGGGGGCGCTTGGCTGCCTTTTCCTCGCCGTAGACCTCCACGCGCGCGGCCAGATACCGCTCGTAGGCGGCCTGGATCGCGGGATCGTCGATCTCCACGTTGTCGATGTGGGTGGAGAAGGTGGTGTGACGGCAGTGATCGGACCAGTAAGTGTCCACCACGCGGATCTCGGTGATGGTGGGCTCGCGGCGCTCATCGTCGCGGAAATAGCGCTGCAGGAACGTCAGATCGTCCAGATCCATGGCGAGACCGAGCTCATCACGCAGCGCATCGAGCGCAGCGCTGTCCATCGCGGTGAAGCCTTCCACGGTGCGCACGGTGGTGGGGATGTCATACTCCATGCGCAGCGTCTCCGGCAGCTCCAGAGATGCCTCGCGGCTCTCGACGGGGTTGATGACATACTGCTTGATCGCGGCGATCTCGGCATCCGTCAGCTTTCCCTCAAGCGCATATACGCGCGCGGTGCGCACGAGCGGGCGCTCCCCCTGCGACAGGATCTGCACGCACTGCGCAGCGGAATCGGCGCGCTGGTCATACTGGCCGGGCAGATACTCCACGGCAAACACCGCGTCGCCCTGCGGCAGCGCGTCCGTCACGATATCGAGCTGGGGCTCGGACAGCACCGTTTTGACGGTGTAGTCGAACAGCTCCCGGCTGATGCCCTCGAGGTCGTAGCGGTTGAACAGGCGCAGCCCCGTCAGGGACTCGATGCCCAGAAATGCCCGCAGATCCTCCAGCAGGGCGCGCGCCTCGTTCGCCAGCGCCGCCTTCTTTTCTACGTATACTCTGTAAACCATGCCTGCGCTCTCTCCCTTCACTGTTCCAGCGCCTTGAGGGCGCGCTGGCCGATGTCATGGCGGTAGAACGCATTGTCAAACTGCACGCTCTGCACCATCGTGTATGCTTTTTCCACGGCGCTCCTGAGATCCTGCGCCGTTGCGGTCACGCCGAGCACGCGGCCGCCGTTTGTCAGCAGCTTGCCGCCTGTCAGCTTCGCACCTGCGACATAGGTGTGCGCGGCGGTCTCTGCGGGCATGGTGATGGCAAAGCCCTTTTCATAGTGCTCCGGATACCCGTCGGACGCCATGATGACGCAGCAGGCGGCGCCGTCGGAGAATTTGACCTCCGTCTCGGCGAGCGTGCCGTTGCGGCAGGCCTGCATGATTGTCAGCAGGTCGCTTTCGAGCAGCGGCAGGACGACCTGTGTCTCGGGGTCGCCGAAGCGGCAGTTGTATTCGATGACCTTCGGGCCGTTCGGCGTCAGCATCAGGCCGAAATACAGGCAGCCGCGGAACGTGCGTCCCTCGGCGTTCATTGCACGCATGGTGGGCAGAAAGATGGTGTCCATGCATGTACGGGCGATGTCATCCGTGTAATACGGGTTCGGGGCGACGGTACCCATGCCGCCGGTGTTGAGCCCCTCGTCATGGTCGTGCGCCCGCTTGTGGTCCATCGAGGACACCATGGGCACGACGGTCTTGCCGTCCGTAAAGGCGAGCACGGAGACCTCCGGCCCGGTGAGAAATTCCTCAATGACCACCTGACTGCCGCTGTTGCCGAAGGCACGGTCGAGCATGATGGTCTCGACCGCTGCGACGGCGGCCGCGCGATCCTCCGCGATGAGCACGCCCTTTCCCAGCGCCAGACCGTCCGCCTTGACGACGACGGGTAGGGGGCAGGTCTTGACGTAGTCCATGGCGTCGCCGGCGTCGGTAAACACCTGATACTCCGCTGTCGGGATGCCGTACTTTTTCATCAGATTCTTGGAAAAGACCTTGCTGCCCTCGATGATGGCGGCTTTCGCCTCCGGGCCGAAGCAGGGGATACCGGCGGCCTCCAGCGCGTCCACCGCGCCGAGCACCAGCGGATCGTCCGGCGCGACCACGGCAAAATCAATATCGTGGCTCTTGGCAAAGGCGACCTGCGCGGGGATGTCCTTCGCGCCGATGTCCGCAACGCACACGGCGTCGGCCGCGATGCCGCCGTTTCCGGGCAGGCAGTAGATCGTCTCCACTTCGGGGTTCTCTTTCAGTTTTCTGACGATGGCGTGCTCACGGCCGCCACCGCCAATGACCAGAAGGTTCATGGCGCTCTCCCTCTATCTTCTTAGTATTTTTGTTTGCCGCCGCGCAAATGCCAAGCGGGATCTGCGCGGCGGCAAAAACGGATATGCGTGTGATGACTCAGTGGTGGAACAGGCGCGCGCCGGTGAAGGCCAGCACCATGCCATACTTGTCGGCGGTTGCGATGACGTGGTCGTCGCGGATCGAGCCGCCCGGCTCTGCGATGTAGGTCACGCCGGATTTTCTCGCGCGCTCAACATTGTCGCCGAAGGGGAAGAATGCATCGCTGCCGACGGTGACGCCGGTCTGCGTTGCGATCCACGCCTTCTTTTCCTCGGCGGTCAGCACCTCGGGGCGCACCTTGAAGGTGTTCTGCCATACGCCGTCTGCCAGCACGTCCTCATACTCGTCGGAGGTGTAGACATCGATGGCGTTGTCGCGGTCGGGACGGCGGATGTCGTCCACGAACTGCAGCGCGAGGACCTTCGGATGCTGGCGCAGATACCAGTTGTCCGCCTTCTGTCCGGCCAGACGCGTGCAGTGGATGCGGCTCTGCTGCCCTGCGCCCACGCCGATGGCCTGACCGTCCTTGACGTAGCAGACGGAGTTGGACTGCGTGTATTTGAGCGTGATGAGGGCGACGATCATGTCGATCTTCGCGTTCTCTGGCAGATCCTTATTTTCCGAGACGATGTTCGTGAGCATGTCCTTATCGATCACGAGATCGTTGCGTCCCTGCTCGAAGGTGATGCCGAACACGTCCTTGTGCTCCGTTGCGGCGGGCAGATAGTCCGGGTCGATCTGCACGACGTTGTAGTTGCCCTTTTTCTTGGTTTTCAGGATCTCCAGCGCCTCGTCGGTGTAGCCCGGGGCGATGATGCCGTCGGACACCTCATCCTTGAGGTAGCTCGCGGTCGCAGCGTCGCAGGTGTCGGACAGCGCCGCCCAGTCACCGTAGGAGCACAGGCGGTCAACGCCGCGCGCGCGGATGTAGGCGCAGGCGATGGGCGTGAGCTCCGCGGCCGGATCAACGAAGTAGATCTTCTTGTCCACTTCGCTCAGCGGCATACCGACGGCCGCGCCGGCGGGGGACACGTGCTTGAAGCTGGCAGCGGCGGGCAGACCGGTGGCGGCCTTGAGCTCCTTGACGAGCTGCCAGGAGTTGAGTGCGTCGAGCAGGTTGATGTAGCCGGGCTTGCCGTTGAGGACAGCGAACGGCAGATCAGATCCGTTGCGCATAAAGACTCGGGACGGCTTCTGGTTGGGGTTGCAGCCATATTTCAGTTCCAGCGCATTCATATCGTTACGGCCTCCTTAATCGCCCAGGTTTTTGTTGAACAGGCGCACCTCGCCGTTCACGTTCGTGTAAAGGGACACCTTGTTGTCCGCGTTGAGTGCCTGCCAGACTTCCTCCGGCGTCGGCACGGTGACCTCCAGCGGTTCGCCGGCGAAGGTCGGCAGGGGACTGCCGTCACCCTGATAGGTGCTGATGAAATATCCCTGTCCGGCGTCGACGCCCTCATAGCAGAAAAATTCGCGCAGGCAGCGCCCGTTTTTGCGCTTGAGGATCGAGAGCTCAAACGAGCCGTCGGCGTTGAGGATGGCGGAGATGCGCGGCGTCCAGTTCGGGTCATCCGGCTCGTATTCGCGGGTCATGAGCCCCTTGCGGAAGTCGCCGTACTGGCAGACGGTGTCCGTCTGGTCGCCGTTCGTGACCACGAGCGCGCTGCCCATGGTGCGCACGGGGTGGTAGATGATGAGGCTGGGGTCTTCCAGCTTCGCGGGGTCATACGCCTCGGTGCGGATGCCGTCGCCCGTCGTGACAAAGATGCGGTTGCGGCTGTTGGCGCTGCGGCCCATGATGAAATAGTAAACGAGGTCACGGCTGACAAGAATGCCGCGGCCGGGATAGGGATTTTCCCGCAGAAGGGTGAGAAAGTCAAGCATTGCGCTTCTCCTTTACGATTTGTTCCGAGACCAGCTCCGCCGCCTGCGGCAGGAGCTGCCATTCCGCCTGCTCCATGACCCGGCGCTGGAGCGTTTCTGGCGTGTCATCCGGCAGGACCTCCACTGCTTTTTGCAGCAGGATGCGTCCGCCGTCCGGGATCTCATTGACAAAATGCACCGTCGCGCCCGTGACCTTCACGCCCGTTCGAAGCGCCGCTTCGTGGACCTTCAGGCCGTACATCCCCTTGCCGCAGAACGCGGGGATCAGGGACGGGTGCACGTTCAGGATGCGCGACGGCCAGCGCGCGGTGAAGTCCGCGCTCAGGATGGTCAGGAAACCGGCCAGCACGATCAGATCGATCTCGCACTCCGCCAGCAGTGCCGACAGCGCCGCCTCAAAGGCGGCCTGACCGCCGCACTGCTTCGGTGAGATCGTCTGCGCGCGGATGCCGGCGTTGGCTGCCCGCGTCAGCGCGTAAGCGCCCTCGTTGGACGAGACCACCAGCGTGATCTCACCGTGGGCAAGCGTGCCCGCTGCCTGTGCGTCGAGCAGCGCCTGCAGATTTGTACCGCCGCCGGAGACCAGCACGGCGATCTTCGCTTTGTTCATAATCAGGTCTTCTCCTTTGCCGGCATGCTGTTTCAGCATAGACTGATTTTTTCCTCGCCGGTGACGATCTCGCCGCAGACGTAGGCGTCGATGCCCTCGGCCCTGAGCGCGCCGAGCGCCGCCTCGGCGGTCTCGTGGCTGACGACGACGACCATGCCCACACCCATGTTGAAGGTGTTGAACATGTCATGTTCGTCGATGCCGCCCTTGGCCTGCAGCAGACCGAAGACGGCAGGCGTGCGGATCGCGGCCTTGTCGATCTTGGCGCACAGGCCATCAGGGATGCAGCGCGGGATGTTTTCGTAGAAGCCGCCGCCGGTGATGTGGCTCACGCCGCGCACGTCGGCAGCGTCGATGCAGCGCAGAACGGGCTTGACGTAGATCACGGTCGGGCGCAGCAGCGCCTCGCCCAGCGTCTCGCCGAGCTCGTCATAGTAGCGGTTGAGATCGGTGTTCTCCACGTCGAACACCTTGCGCACGAGCGAATAGCCGTTGGAGTGGAAGCCGGACGAGGGCAGAGCCAGCACCACGTCGCCCGTCGCCATGCGGCCGGAGTCGATGACCTTCGGCTTGTCCACGAGACCGACGGTGAAGCCGGCCAGATCGTAGTCGTCGGCCGCCATCATGCCGGGGTGCTCGGCCGTCTCGCCGCCGATGAGGGCGCAGCCGGCCTGCACGCAGCCCTCGGCAACGCCGGAGACGATGGACGCGACCTTTTCGGGCACGTTCTTTCCGATGGCGATGTAGTCGAGGAAAAACAGGGGCTTTGCGCCGCAGCAGATCACGTCGTTGACGCACATGGCCACGCAGTCGATACCGATGGTGTCGTGCTTACCCATGAGCTCGGCCAGACGCAGCTTCGTGCCGACGCCGTCCGTGCCCGAGACGAGCACGGGCTCGCTCATGCCGGAGACATCGGGGGCAAACAGGCCGCCGAAGCCGCCGATATCCGACACAACGCCGGGAATGTGGGTGCGCTTGACGTCATCGCGCATGAGCCTGACGCCTTCGTAACCGGCCGTGATGTCCACACCGGCTGCCGCGTAAGCGGCGGATCGAGAGTTTTCCATGTCGATTATTCCTTTCCGTTCCAGCAGTACGTGCAGACCTTGTCCCGGTCGATGCCGATGGCCTCCAGCACGCCGTCAAGAGATTGGTATCCGAGTGAGTCAAAGCCGAATTTTTCGCAGATGGAGCTCAGCAGGCACTTACCGCGCTCGGTAGAGGCGTCGGCGTATTCGTCGAGATGCTTCTGCCCCTCGTCGCCCTCGAGCTCCTGCACCACGCGCCGTGCCAGCAGCTCCATGTCGGAATTGCCGCGCGAGAAGTTCAGATACTTGCAGCTGTACATGATGGGCGGGCAGGCAGAGCGCATGTGCACCTCTTTCGCGCCCGACTCGTAGAGGAAGTCCACCGTCTCGCGCAGCTGCGTGCCGCGCACGATGGAGTCGTCCACGAACAGCAGCTTTTTCCCCTCGATAAGCTCGGACACGGGGATCTGCTTCATCTTGGCCACCTGATTGCGCACCTCCTGATTGTCCGGGGTGAACGAGCGCGGCCATGTGGGCGTGTACTTGACAAAGGGTCTGGCAAAGGGCTTGCCGCTGCGGTTGGCGTAACCGATGGCGTGCGGCACGCCGGAATCCGGCACGCCCGCGACGTAGTCCACATCGGGCAGGCGACCCTGCGCGAGCTCCTGCCGCGCCATGATGTCGCCGTTGTGATAGCGCATGACCTCGACGTTCACGCCCTCGTAATTCGAGTTGGGGTATCCGTAGTACGTCCAGAGGAAGCCGCAGATCTTCATCTCCTCGCCCGCGGGCGAGACGGTCTCGTAGCCGTTTCGCGTCAGCGCCACGATCTCGCGCGGGCCGAGCTCGTAGGCGTCCTCGTAGCCGAGTTTATGATAGGCAAACGATTCAAACGAGACGCACAGACTGCCGTCCGGATGCTTGCCGACCAGAACGGGCAGCCGTCCCAGCTTGTCGCGGGCGGCCAGAATGCCGTCCGGCGTCATCAGCAGGATCGTGATGGAGCCGCGGATCATCTCCTGCGCGTACAAAATGCCTTCCACGAGGTTTTCCTTCATGTTGATGAGGGCGGCGACCAGTTCAGAGACGTTGACCTTACCGCTGCTCTGCGCCATGAACTGGTGTCCGTGGTCGGAGAAGTAGGTGTCGATCAGCTCGTCGATGTTATTGATGATGCCCACCGTGCAGATGGCATACAGACCGAGGTGCGAGCGCACAAGCAGCGGCTGCGGGTCCGTGTCGCTGATGCAGCCGATGCCGACGTAGCCCTTGAACTCGTGCAGGTTGCTCTCAAACTTCGTGCGGAAGGGCGTGTTTTCAATGTTGTGGATCTCACGCACAAACCCGTTTTCGTGCCCGTAGACCACCATTCCGCCCCGGCGTGTGCCGAGGTGGGAGTGATAGTCCGTGCCGAAAAACACATCCAGTCCCACCTCACGGTGGGAAAACGCTCCGAAATATCCGCCCATTACGCAAAAAACAGCTCGGAGAGCGTCATGGGATCCACGTACTGACCATCCTTGTAGACGCGCATATTGCCGCTGGCGACCTCGTCGATGAGCATGACGCTGCCGTCGGGCGCGTAGCCGAACTCGAACTTGATGTCGTAGAGCTCCATGCCCTTTTCCCTCAGGTCGTCGGCGACGATCTTCGTGATCTGCTGGGTCTGCGCCTTCAGATCCTCGTACTGCGCGTCGCTCATCACGCCCAGCGCGACCAGCGCGTCCTTGGTGATCAGCGGATCGCCCTTGGCATCGTCCTTCAGGGTCGTCTCGACATAGTAGGGCAGGTCAGCGCCGGACTCGATGAGGTCACCGTAGCGGCGGATGAACGAGCCGACGGCCTTGCGGCGGCAGATGACCTCCAGACCGTGACCAAAGACCTTGGCAGGGAGGACTTCCATGGTGGTGTTGCTCAGGTCGGCACTGACATAGTGGGTCTTGATGCCGGCGGCATTGATCTTCTCGAAGAAGTAGATGCTCATGCGCAGGTTCACATCGCCCACACCGTCGATGGTCAGGCCCACGGCGTTCTCACCGGGATCGAACACGCCATCCTTACCGGTGCAGTCGTCCTTGAACTTGAGCAGGAAGTTGCCGTTTTCCAGCGCGTAGACATTTTTGGTTTTGCCTGTGTAAACAAGTTCCATGATGATACCTCCAAAATAATTGTTGATCGGGGTTGTGTGGATGTTCGTTGTCCTGAAAAGAGGGGCGCTGCGCCGTCGCTCAGCAGGACAGCTCCGCCTGAAGCCTGGCTTCCTTTGCGGCGATCTGCTGCGCCATCTCGACACGCTGCGCGTCGAGCTTTTCGGCCAGCGCCTCGTCGCTGACGGAGAGGATCTGCGCCGCGAGCACGGCGGCGTTTTTCGCGCCGTTGATGGCCACGGTCGCAACCGGGATGCCGCTGGGCATCTGCACGGTAGACAGCAGGGCGTCCAGCCCGTCGACCGCGCCGCCCTTCATGGGGATGCCGATGACCGGCAGGGTGGAGTTGGCGGCGAATGCGCCTGCGAGGTGCGCCGCCATCCCGGCTGCGCAGATGAGCACGCCGAAGCCGTTGGCGCGGGCGTTTTTGGCGAAGTCCGCCGCAGCGACCGGGGAGCGGTGCGCGCTGAGGATGTGCGTCTCGTAGGGGATGCCAAAGGCGTCGAGCTGCTGGCAGGCCGCCTTGACGACCGGCCAATCAGAGTCGCTGCCCATAATGACTGCTACTTTTTTCATGAGATCCTCCTTAAAAAGATGAAATGAAAATAAAAAAAGGGTAAACCCGTTGCCCATGGAGTCCCATGGTCACAGGTTTGCCCAGACGGTCGACAGTTCGTATTACAGCAGGCTCCCATGTGGTGTGCTCCACGTTCCGTCAGTTGCCTGTGCTTTCAATGTGTTCATTATCTCAGACGCGACAGGAAAAGTCAATTCCCGACGCAGCATTTTCCATGGGAGCACGGCACAAAAATTCCGACCGATCGCGGTATTTTTTCGCTGATATGTGAAAAAGTACCGCTTCGCGGCGCGCGCTCGCACACTTGTCCGGCGTGAGCGCACAAGAGCGGCCGGCTCGTGCAGATTTCGGCCGGGCCATGCACTGCGTCCTTGCCGGGGCCGGCGCGGAGACGGGCGCGTACAATGGTTTTGAAAATTCAAGATGTAACGCATATTTTTTGCCGAAGAAGTTGATTTCTTACAGAAATGTGCTATAATTTAACTGGTGTTGTCTACCACCCCCCGTGGGTAATCAACACGGTGTTCGGTTTCCGGCGGCGTGGAATGCGCCTGCTTCGGACGCCGTGGGTAGAGCTGAGAAGAGAAAGAGATGGGGCGAGAGTGATGGAGACTGTGGTTTCCTATCCGGGCGTGAAAAATTGCACCGCGCAGCGCGCGATGTATATAGAGCGGCCGCGTGTCGCCGAAAAGCGGGCGTATCTTGCCCTCAAGCGCGCGTTCGACATTTCCGGTGCGCTGGTGGGCTTGGCTGTGCTGGCACTGCCGATGTCGGTCATCGCGCTGATCATTGCGCTCGACTCGCCGGGCGATCCGATCTTTCGGCAGGAGCGCTTGGGCAAGGACGGCAAGCCGTTTACTATGTATAAGTTTCGCTCCATGTGCCAAGACGCCGAGCGGGACGGACCGCGCTGGGCGGACGCGGATGATGGGCGCTGTACGCGCTTTGGTGCGTTTTTGCGCCGGACGCGGCTGGATGAGCTGCCACAGATCTGGAACATCCTCAAGGGCGACATGAGCTTTGTCGGTCCGAGGCCGGAGCGCGCGTGCTTTTACAGGCTGTTTGAGGAATACATCGTCGGCTTTTCCAACCGTCTGGCCGTGACGCCCGGATTGACCGGCTATGCGCAGGTCAACGGCGGCTACGACCTCAAGCCGGAGGAAAAGATCGTGTACGACATGGAGTACATCGAACACAGGTCGGTTTGGATGGATCTGCTCTGTATTCTGAAAACGATCCGCGTGGTTTTTTGCGGAGACGGTGCGCGATGAAGAAAATACATTTGGAGGACGACCCACTGTATGAATGAAAGTCAAAGAACGCATAGACCTGCCGGTGGCACGGAACTGTCGCTGTGGGACGTTGCGAAGATCCTGCTGTCCAAGCTCCACTGGGTGCTGCTGGCGGGCATCGTTGCGGCTGCGCTGGTTTACATGGCGATCAGCGTGTTTGTCACGCCGACCTATGAGTCCCGCGTGAGCTTTTACGTTTACAACAGTACGAATAATACCGCGCAAGGAACGATCAACAACAGCGACCTGCAGGCTGCGGAGAGCCTTGCTACAACCTATTCCAAGATCCTGGAGAGCAATTCCGTCCTGGATTCCGTCCTGACGGATATCCGTGGGGAGACGGCACTGTCGAGAAAAGAACTCAATCGCATGGTGAAGGTCTCCGTCATTTCGGACACGCAGCTGCTGGAGGTGGTGGTGACTTCTACCGACCCAAAGCTTGCTTGCCGGATCGCGGGCGCATTTGCGAAGGTCGCGCCGACAGAGATCATCCGCATCACCAAGGCAGGCGGCGTGGAGGTCGTCGACCAGCCGGAGGTCGCGTCGGAAAAGACTGCGCCGAGAACCGTGTTTGACAGTGCGATCGGCTTTGTGATTGGCGTGATCGTGATCTCGGTCATTCTTGTGCTGCGTATGCTGGCGGATACAACGATCTACCTGCCGGAGGATATTGAATGCGCGGCGAATGTGACGATCCTCGGCATGATACCGGAGATCAACATCACAAATGACGCCTGTGCGGAGTGGGCGCTGACGGAAGGAGGTGCGGTGCTTTACCATGAAAAAGAAAAATGCTCGGAAAACAACGAGGGAAACGGTTCGGGCAAACCGGAAGCGTTTGCTGACCAATGAGTCGCCGTTTGCGATCAAGGAGGCCTATGTAAAGCTGCGCACCAGCCTGTTGTTTTGCATGACGGCGGATAAGGAGCGCCCCTGCTCGACCTTTGCCATCACGAGCGCAAAGCCCTCAGAGGGCAAGAGCCTCACGGCGGCGAACATCGCCATCAGCTACGCCATGCTCGGCAAGCGCGTGCTGCTTGTCGACGCGGATATGCGCAAGCCGACGCAGCGGCGTCTGTGGAAAGTGCGAAGCACTGCCGGCCTGTGTGACTTTTTGGCGAAGATCAGCCGGCTCGAGCTTGTGAAGGTGACGGATCTGCCGCTGTGGATCGTCTGCACCGGTACGATCCCGCCCAACCCGTCCGAGCTGCTCTCGTCCGAGCGGATGAGACGCTTCGTGGCGGAGAGTGCCAAGACCTACGATTATGTGATCATCGACACGCCGCCGATCAACACGGTGGCGGATGCGCAGATCATTTCCACCTATGTGGACGGTGTGGTGCTCGTGACGAAATCCGGTGTGACGACCACGGACGAGCTCAGCGACGCCAAGGACGCCGTGCTGCGCGCAGGCGGGAACCTGTGCGGCGTGGTGCTCAACGACATGAATATGAAGTCCGGAAAATACGCCTATAAGTATAAGTACAAATACGGCGGCAAGTACGGATATAAGTATTCGTATTCCGATCCCTATGAAGCGCAGTAACGGCGGGATCGATCTGTCGCTGGACTATCATGCACACGTCCTGCCCGGCTGTGACCATGGGAGCGACAGGCTTGAGACGTCTTTGCGGCAGCTGGATATGGCGGCTGCGGCCGGCATCCGAACGGTCTGCGCGACGCCGCACTTTTACCCGCACAAGGAATCGGCGGAATCCTTCCTGCGCCGCAGGGAGGAGTGCGCGCAGCTGCTGCGTGCGCATCTGCCGGAACAAGCGCCGCAGATTTGCCTCGGTGCGGAGGTGCTCATCTGCGACGGGATGGAGCGGCTTGAGGGCCTGCACCGTCTGTGCCGCGAGGGCACGAATGAGCTGCTGCTCGAAATGCCGTTTTATGCGTGGCCGGAGTCTATCTGGGACACGCTGTATCAGCTGCTGGATCTGCAGGATATACAAATTATCCTCGCACACGCCGAGCGCTATCCGGCTGCGGACATCGAGCAGCTGGCGCGCGACGGTGTGCCGCTGCAGCTCAATGCCGCGTGCCTGACAAAGCCGCTGCACCGCAAGCGCTATCTCACCTGGATCGAAGGCGGCTGCGTGCGCTATCTCGGCAGCGACATCCATATGCTCGGCAGCGGCTATCAGGATTGGGAGAAATGTGCAAGGCTGCTGGAAAAGAGAGTGCCATGAAACAAGATACTCTGACCGGTGCGGCCGACAAGCAGCCGCTGGTTTCCGTGATCATGCCCGCATACAATGCTGAGAAATACATCGGGGAAGCCATTGCTTCCGTGTGCGCCCAGACGTATGAAAACTGGGAGCTGCTGATCCTGGATGACGGATCTGCTGACCGCACAGCCGAGATCGCGCAGGCTTATGCGCAACAGGATGCACGCATTCAGGTCTTGTGCAATCCGCAGAACATGGGTGTTGCACGCACAAGAAACCGAGGCTTTGATCTCGCGCAGGGGGAATGGATCGCGCTGCTTGACAGTGATGATAGGTGGCGTGCGCAGAAGCTGGAAAAACAGCTTGCCGTGGCGAGGAGTTCGGATGCGGATATTGTCTATTGTTCGTATGCGATGATAGATGAAAACGGCTGCCATTTGTCGGATTTCATCGTTCCGGAAACGACGTCCTATCATGCCATGCTCGAGGAAAGTGTGCTCAGCTGTTCCACTGTGCTGATTCGGCGGGATGCTTTACGTGACCATCGTTTTTGTGCGCAGTATTATCACGAGGACTATGCGCTCTGGCTGGAGCTGATGCGTTCCGGCTTCCGGACCTTGGCGAGTAGAGAAACTTTGGCGGACTACCGTGTTGCGAAGGGCTCTCGTTCGAGCGATAAGCTCAAATCTGCCAGATACCGTTGGCGGATCTACCGGGATGTTGAGCGGCTCTCGCTGCCACGATCCGCTTGCGCGTTTTTTTCTTACGCACTCCATGGCGTGCGTAAGCACGGGAGAATCTAACCATGGGAGAAGTGAAGGTTTTGACTGCGCATCAGACGCTCCTGCTGGAGATGCTCAAGGACTTTGACGCCGTGTGCCGTGAGCACCATATATCCTATCAGCTCTTCGCCGGAACGGCGTTGGGCGCCGTTCGTCACCACGGCTTCATCCCGTGGGACGATGATGTGGATGTGATCCTCATGCGCAGCGAATATGACCGCTTGCTTACGGAGGCGGCGGGGGACTTTGATCCTGAGCGCTACTATGTGCAGCGGGAAAACAGCGCGCACTGGCCCATGCAGTTTTCCAAGCTGCGCAGAAACCACACGGCCTGCATCGAAAAATATCATCCGAAAGACCCGCTTGTCCATCAGGGCGTCTACATAGACATTTTTCCGTGCGACAATCTTTCGGATCGGCCGCTGATGCGGCGGCTGCAATTTGCGGCGTCCAAGGCGATCATTGCAAAGGCACTCTATGCGCGCGGCTATGAGACGGACAGCGCGGCGAAAAAAGTGTTCATGCAGCTTTGCCGCCTGCTGCCGCGCCGGGCGTTGGAAACGCTCTGTATACGCAGAGGAGACGACCGGACCGCGCTGCTTCATTCGTTTCTGGCGGCCGGAAAACGGTTTGAGAAAAACCTGCTCCCGCGTGAGTGGCTGACAGAGTCGGTCGAGCTCCCGTTTGAGGATGGCGTGTTTCCGGTCACGGCGCATTATGACGCGCTGCTGACGCAGCTGTACGGCAACTGGCGTGCGCTTCCGTCTCCGTCGGAGCGCAGGTGTAAGGAGCACGCGGCAATCATCGATCTCGAGCGCTCCTACACGCATTATCTTGCTGCACAGCAGGCAATGCGTATTGATGTCTACACGCGGAGCATCCGCTGACTGCCGGAGGAATGTATGGATAGAGTAGAGGTTGTCTGCGTCACCATGGGGCAGAAAGACTTAACGATCGCGGATAAAATGCACATTACCGGCGATGCCGTGTTTGGAAATCAGGCCGACGGATACCGCAAAGAGACACAGTTAAACGCTGGGCGCACGTTGCGCATGATCACCACGGACACGCGGGGCGTCGGCTTCAACCGCAACATTGCGCTGCTGCACGCTGCCGGAGATATCCTGCTTTTTGCCGACGATGATATCTGCTATGCCGACGGTTATGCCGATGGTGTGCGCCGCGCCTATGCGCAGCATCCGGATGCGGATATGATCCTTTTTTCCCTGGACATTACGCAGGGCGGGCGTGTGATCCGCCGGATCAAAAACCGCGACGGACGCCTGCGCTTTCACCGCGCTCTGCGGTATGGGACGTGCGTTTGCTCTATCCGCCGTGACAGCCAGCGCCGTGCGAACATTTGGTTTTCCACGATCTTCGGCGGCGGCACGAACTATGCCCACGGGGAGGACACGCTGTTTTTGTGTGACGCGTTTCGTCGAGGGCTTCGGGTGTATACGAGCAGCTTCTGCCTGGGTACCTGTGCCAAGGACGCGTCCACCTGTTTTCACGGCTTTGATGAAAAGTATTTTTACGATCAGGGCGTTTTGTATCGGGCGGCATTCGGTGCGGCTGCAGTGCCGCTGTGCCTGCGCTTTTGCCTGAAGCGGTACGGTGCATACCGAGAAGAGATGACCTTTTCCCAAGCTTTGCGGGCAATGCGCCGGGGTACCAGGGAAACGCCAAGAGAAAGAAACCCATAACGTTTCTGATGTTTTGGTTCGATCGATTCAAATGCAAAGGGGGGGAAACCGTTTGAAACAAGAAAATCAACCGGTCAAAAAAGCATCTGGTGGTGGTGTAAAACCGCTGCCGATCGTGATCACAGTGATCGCTGTGATCGCGCTTGCCGTTCTCGTTGTGGTGCTGGTTCGCGGCCATAAGCCTGCGGACACGCTCACACCGCTGCAGAGCGCAGAGCCAATACCCGTATCCGCGGATGCAAAGCTGTCCACTCCGGTCGGAGACCTTGTGCTGCCGCAGGAGTTGGCAGCAGTCTGCCGGATCGAGGATGTCTCTGCGGATGGGCAGTATGCCGTGCGCGTATCTGCGCCGGTTGGAACGGATGACGTGCTGCTGTTTGTGCTGTCCGTCGGCGAAAACGGGAGCGGTTATGCTCTTGGCAGTGCACCGGATGCATCCGGTGCGCAGACGGCTATCTGGCTGGATATCCACGAGATCCCGAAAGACGCTGCGTGGACGGCGGACGAATACGCTCATATCAATGCACTGCAGAGTTTCGTCAATGATCTCATCGAGCAGATCAACCATCTGGAAGGCTTTCAGGGAGGTGCGGGATGACTATCCCAAAGTTAAAGCGCAGACTCGGTGCTTTGCTGTATCATACGGTTGCGAAGCACTTACCGCCTTCCTATAGCAGCTTAAAGCTTGGCCAGACGGCTTTACGCCGGTTTTGCGGAAGATGGATGCTGGCCGATTGTGGAAAACGGGTAAATATTGAGAAAAATGCTACCTTTTCTGCAAAAGTGACTCTTGGTGACGATTCCGGAATCGGCATCAATGCCAAAATTTATGGTACTTGTCACATTGGCCGCTGTGTGATGATGGGGACGGATGTTCCTATGATGGAACAGGGGTTTGAAGCCGAGTTGCCTGTCTGTATCGGAGACGATGTTTGGATCGGAGACCGTGTTTTGATTTTGCCGGGCGTACACATCGGAAATGGCTGCATCATTGCGGCGGGCGCGGTCGTGACAAAGGATGTCCCGGACTATGCGATCGCTGCAGGAGTGCCTGCTCAGGTGATCCGTATGCGTAAGCAATGCGGCGTCGAGGTGCAATAGAAGAAATGAGGTGAGTACCATCGAAGTTTCCTTGTGGATCCTGCTCGGCATCGGGTTTGCCGGCAGCGCCGCATGGCTTGTTCTCATGCGGGATCGGCTAAATATGGCATGGTATGCGGCGATCCCTTTGGCAATTTTTCATACCATTTTCGGCGTGCTGACGGTGAAGGTATTCGCCTTTCTTGAAACCGGATTTGACAAAGCCACCCTCGGCAACATGAGCCTGTTTGGCGGAGTGTTCTTTATGCCGGTGGCTTACTGGCTCGGTGCTAAAATCTTTAAGCGCCCGATGAAAGAAGTGTTTGATGTCTTTACGCCTTGCATGATCTTTACAGTCATGTGCGCCCGCATCAACTGCATCCTTTCCGGGTGCTGCACCGGCCTGATCATACCAGGAACGCAGCTGCGCTGTCCAACAAGGGAGCTGGAGTTGGTGTATTACATCGTGATGCTGATCCTGCTCATTCCCCGTGTGAAAAAGGATGAAAACCCCGGCACCTGTTACCCACTCTACATGGCAAGCTATGGTGCGTTCCGGTTTGTTATCGAGTTCTTTCGGACATCGAGCTCGGGGATGCTGTTTCATCTGTCCCATATCTGGGCCGCGCTTGCATTTGCGGCAGGACTCAGTGTTTACATAGAGGTCAATAATAGAAATCACAGAGTGAAGAAAGGAAAGAAGGTAGGAAGGAAATGAAAAATATGTATCGGCGCTTCCTTTCCCTTGTGCTGTGTATGTGCATGGTGTTCGTGTTGCTTCCCAACATCGCCATGCCTGCGTATGCGGCGAACAGCGGCACCGTTATCGGGCTGGCTGACGAGAGCATCGGCCTGAGCTTCTCCGGCACTGCGGACAACGCGTGGAGCGCCAGCAGCACGCAGATCATCGGTAAGGCTCGGTCTACGTCTGGGTCAGGCTGCGGCGGTGGCAGTAACTATCGTTCTACGCTGACCATCACCAACAAGAAGACCACAAAGGCGACGCTGTCCTTTGACTATACCGTCGTGGTAAGCGAAGGTACGATTCTGGTGAACAACACCACGACCACCGCAAACGGCAGCTTCAGCATGGAGCTTGCAGCCGGCGGCACCGTTGAGGTGGAGATCGAATCCGGCAGCACCAGCGCCGACACCCAGATCACTATGACCAACGTGAAGCTGGTGGCCGATGTGAGCGCCACCGTGACCTTCCAGCCCGCCGAGAACGGCTCCTATACCGTGTACGGGCGGAATATCACCGAGGTGTACACCCACACCCAGAGCTCCATGACCGCCTATCAGGTGGAGGCGACCCCGGCGGAGGGCTACCGCTTCAAGGGGTGGTACGATGTGGCCAGCGGAAAGTGCATCAGCACCGATGCCAAGACCGCTCTGAACTTTGACAGTGACCGTACCATCACGGCGCGGTTCGTCAGCAAGGAGCTGGCGCTCTTTGAGGCCGGCGGCCAGATCTTTGACGACCTGAACGACGCGATCGCGGAGGCGCAGAAGAAGCTGCCCGCGACCATCACGCTCGCCGAGAGCGGTAAGATCACGGGGAACTATACCATCCCCAGCAAGGTCACCCTGCTGATCCCCTTCGACGAGGCCAAGACCTGCTATACCAGTACCCCGACAGCCATCACCTCTACCCCGGCCGCTAAGCCCTTCCGGACGCTGACCATGGCGGCGGGCAGCTCCCTCACCCTTGCAAACGGGGCGGCCATCAGCATCGGCGGCCAGTATTATGCCGCCTCCGGCGGTCAGCAGGGCCGCATCGTCGGGCCTTATGGCTACATCAAAATGGAATCTGATAGCGCCATCACCGTGCAGTCCGGCGCAAGCCTGTACGCATGGGGCTTCATCTCCGGCAGCGGCTCTGTCACCGTGGAGTCCGGCGGCTCTGTTTACGAGTGGTATCAGGTGCTGGACTTCCGCGGCGGCTCGGCATCTTCTGCTATGGGCAACGAGGTGTTCCCCTTTAACCAGTACGCCGTGCAGAATGTGGAGGTACCCCTGACCCTGCACGCCGGCGCCAGCGAGACGGTGTATACTGCGGTATACGCCGTGAGGAAGATCAACCCAACCTCCATTCCCTTTATCGGGGACAAAGGCATGTTCAACATCGTCTCCGGCAGTCTGACCAAGGCGTATGACGGCGCCACCGACCGCATCATCTACACCATCAACGGTGAGGCAGAGCTCAACAGCCTGAACCTGAAGCTGGCAGGCATGAGCGTCAGCTCCAGCAGCTATGTTCTGCCGCTGACCAACAACATGACCATAAATCTGAACACCGGCAGCAAGCTGACCATCAACCAGACGGCGGCACTGCTGCCCGGCGTGGAGACCACCATCGCCAAGGACGCCGAGTTAGTGGTGTCCAGCGGCAAGAACATCTACATCTACGACGTGGACGAGTGGGGCGGCTACTGCGGCACTTATAGTAACCAGTACATCCAGGTGGTCCATGCCCCCGGACGGACAGGCTCCCGTGCGCCTCTGGCGGATGTAAAGGTGGACGTCAACGGTAAGCTGACCGCCACCGGCGGCATCTACACCACCGCAGGCGGCGCGGACATCTGCTCCAGCGCCGGTACCGGCGTCTACAACCAGCAGGGCGCTCCCGGCAGGGAGACCATGACGTATCAGTACGACGGCGGTCCGACCAAGCACGACATCCCCATCACACCCGCAAAGCTGCACAACGCTGACGGCACCTACTTTGAGACTGCGAAGGCTCAGACCGGCAATACCATCGACTATGTCCGAGGCACATGGGGCGGAAAGCCTTGCGCGCATGAGAGTAAGGAGCTTCGCGGCGCGAAGGATGCCACCTGCACCACGACCGGCTATACTGGCGACACCTACTGCAAGGATTGTAACGAAAAGATCGCAGACGGCAAGGTCATTCCCGCGCTTGGCCACGCTTGGGACAATGGTGTGATCACGACCGCTCCGACTTGTGAAAACGCCGGTGTCAAGACGTTTACCTGCACGCGCTGCAAGGAGACCAAAACAGAGGCCATCAGCGCGACCGGCCACACGCCTGTTCAGATCCCCGAAAAACCGGCCACCTGCA
>ERZ772855.997-NODE-997-length-29504-cov-8.206289_pt1 | contig 29504 bp, 24 predicted proteins | sample MGYA00511900_ERZ772855 | MGnify/ENA primary metagenome ERZ772855 (study PRJEB29015, sample SAMEA2737701) | human gut metagenome | biome: human gut; feature: human-associated habitat; material: faeces | place: China | collected 2012 ... | reverse complement strand
TATATTAATTTAAGAGGAAAAATCTTAGGTAACTATTTAGTTGATTTTGAAATAGGGAAAAAGAAAAGAAAAAGTTTTGAAATGGATTTTTAAAATATATAAAAATAAATCCACCTCAGAATAAATATGCTTAGAGGTGGATTTAAAATTAGTTTTATTTTATAATTAATTTATTTTCATCATATTCATAATTTTTAAAATTAACTTTATAGAAAGTTGCATAAATAACTGGAATAACTCCTAGAGCTAAAACTGTGTCTGTTGCTAAACCAAAGATTAATACAACGGCTAATGGTTGAAAAAGTGGACCTCCAAAAAAGTACAGAGGCATAAGTCCAACTAAAGTAGTTGCAACAGTTAGGAATATAGGTCTAAGTCTAGATTGACATCCAAATACGATTGCATCTTGATCACTTCTTTTTAACTCTTCTTTTTCAATTGTCATTTTATCAACTAAAATAATTGCATGATTTAAAACGACCCCAGCTAAGGATATAATTCCAATCATAGCCATAAATCCTAGTTGCGTATTTGTAATTAGAAGACCAATAGCAATTCCTAAAAGAGATAATGGAATAACAAGCATTATAGTTAATCCTTTTTTCATAGAATTAAATTGTCCTACAACTAAAACAAACATCATAAGTATCGCAAAAGGAACTTGTGCAAATAATGCATCTTGATTTTCTTTAGATGTTTTCATTATTCCAGATGGATAATACTTTATATTAGGACCCCACTCTTTTAGTTTTTCTTCTAGCCATGGTTCTACGAGTTTATTAACCTCTAAAGGGGTAGTGTCATCTTTAACAGCTGCATCAATTTCGATAGAGTAAGCCATATTTCTTGTAGAAATATAATTTTGTCTAAAATCTAATTTTATATTAGCAATCTGTTTTAAAGGAACAGCTTTTCCAGAAGAGTTTATTAACTCAATAGATTCAATAGATTTAATATCATTTTTATAAGTATTTTTTCCTCTTAATACAACAGGAATGATTGTACTTTGAGGAGGAGCATTGAAATCTCTAAAAATAGTAGCATTATAACCTTGTAGAACAAATTGTAAATCTTTTCCAATTGTATCGTTATTAAATCCAGCTGCTTGAGCTTTTTCTTGATTTATTTCTATACTAATATCAGGTACTTCATTACCCCAAGCATCTGAGATAGAGTATGCACCAGGAGTATTATTAAGTTTATTTTTAAGTTCGTTAGCACATTTTTTAAGAAGTGTAATATCATTTGATGTTAAAACATATCCTAAATCTTTTTCTAAAGTAACTCCACTTCCTAAACCTTTGGTAACAATATCAATACTTGGATATTTATTTTTTAAGTAAGTATTTATTTCAGTACTTATTTTAGGAATTAGAGTATAATCAGTTAAATTATACATTATATAAGCGTATTCAGTTAAACGAGTTTCAGGAGTATATCCTGTAGAGAATCTTGGAGCTCCACCTCCTATAAAAGACCCCCAACTTAAAACTCCAGGTTTTTTATAAACTAAAGTTGTTCCACCAGTTGTTATGTAGTCCCAAAGTGTTGGAGGTAGTGGTTCTTGATCTCCAGTCGAATAATTTTTAGATATAAAATTATTGGCATCTTTAACCACTTCTCTTGTAAAGTTTATGTCAGTACCTTTAGGTAATCTTATGTATGTTGACATAACAGGGTCAGTTGAAGCTGGCATAAAATTGTTTGGAACAAGCCCAAGTAGCCAAAGTCCTAAAATAAATGAAATAGCAGTTCCAATAAGAGTTATCTTTTTATTTTTTAGAACTGTTAAAAGAATATTTCTATATATTAGATATGGTTTACTATTTAAGTCTTGTTTTTCTCCAGCTTTTATTTTAATAAAATCATAGCAAAGCAATGGAATCAAAGTTTGATTTATAAGCCATGATCCAATTAAAGCTAACATAACAACTATTGTTAATGGTCCAACATATTGTCCCATGTCCTCTTTATTCAAAATAATAGGAGAAAATGCCATTATTGTTGTTATAGAACTTACAAGTAAAGGAATAGCAAGAGTTTTAGCAGATTCTAAGCAAGCTTCCATTCTTCCTTTTCCATTTTCTAAAAGAACAATAATATTTTCAGACATAACAACAGCATTATCTACTAACATTCCAAGAGCAATTATAAGACCAGCCAAGGTAATTTGATTAATACCATAATCCATATAGTATAAACCAATTAAAGTAAATGCGATTGATGTTGGAGTAAGAGCAGCAACTATAAGACCAGATCTAATTCCTAAAAATGCTAGCATAACAAGAACTATTGTAATTACAGCTTGAAAAAGATTAGCAATAAAAGAGGTAACTTTTACTTGCACTAAATCAGGTTGATAATAAATTTCACCTATTTCTAAACCTATAGGAAGATTTTTTTTGAACTCTTTTAAAGTATTTTGAATTCCATTACTCATAACTAAAATATCTTCACCAGATCCTAAAGAAACTCCCAAAGTAATTGCATTATTCCCATTGAAATCTATTGAATATGGTGATGGGTCTTGATATCCTTTATAGATATTAGCAATTTCTTTAAGGTAAATACTTTCTTTTCCATCATTACTTGTAATAACGGTATTTTTAATATCTTCTATACTTTCAAAATTACCAGTTGGATTTATTTTTAATCTATCTTCATTGATAACAATATCCCCACCCTTGATAATAATATTAGAATTATTTAAAGTTGTAAGAATAGTTTGTAAGGTAATTCCAGTTTGTGAAAGGAGTTTATTGTCGATATCAACATATATAGTTTGACTTTGAACTCCACTTATATCAATTCTTCCAATTTGTGGAACAGCAAATAAAAGTGTTTCTTTTAATTTTGTTGCAGTTTCATAAAGCTCTTCATATGTATACCCATCTCCACCTAATGCCAAAAGAGTTCCATACACATCACCAAAATATGTATTTATTTGTGGTGTTTGGACTCCAGTTGGCAAATAAGGAACAACGAAAGTATTAATTCTATCTCTTAACTCTTGCCAAACAGGCTGTAAATCTTTGTATTCACTTTTTATATTTACATATACATTTGATTGTCCATCAACATTTTTGGATTCGACATAGTCAAGAGCATCCATATTTTGAACTTGATCAGCAATTCTCTTACTAACTAAATCACCAACTTGTTTTGCGTTTGCTCCAGGCCAATTAGTCGTAATCAATGCTACTTTAATTGTGAAACCAGGATCTTCGGCTTTTTCTGACTTATCGTAAGATACGTATCCAACTATTAAAAGAAGAATAAATAATAAATAAGCTGTAACTTTGTTCTTTATGGTTAATTCTGTTAAACTCATATTACATCTCACCTTTTATTAAAGAAACTTTTTGATTTTCTAACACTTGATTACTTCCTTTTGTTATTACAAAGTCCCCGTGACTTAAGCCAGATGTTATAATAACTCCATTTGATGTTGGAGTATTTAAAATTTCTACTTTTTGTTTTTTAGAAATACCAATATTATTTACAATATCTGTAACAACATAAACATATTTTTCGTTACTAGGTCCTGTAATGATAGAACTTAAAGGAAGAGAGATTATATTTTCATCCTCTTCTAATGTATTTAAAGATATATTAGCAATCATTCCAACTTTTATATCTGAGGAATTAGCATCGTTTAATTTAGCTTTAACAGGGTATGTACTTCCATAACCAGTTGAAAGAGTTCCAATATTAGTTATAACTCCATCTATTTTTTTATTATTTAAAGATGATATAGTAATATTAACAATTTGTCCTTGTTTTAATTTCCCAACGATAGATTGTGAAACATTAAATTCAACACTTCTATCACCATCACTATTTAAGATAAAAATAGTAGTCTCAGGACTAACAATTTGATTAACTTCACTTTTAACTTGTCCAATAGTCCCATTTTCTGGTGCTTTTAATTGTGTATAACTAAGCTTTAACTTAGATAAATTTAAAGCTTCTTTTAAGGCATTTACAGTAGAAAAAGCAGATTTATATTGAGCTATAGCGCTATCATAAGATGCTTTAGAAATACTATTTTCTAAATAAAGAATCTGAGATCTTTTATAATTAGCTTCTGCTTCTGCAAAAGAAGCTTGTCCTTTGGCTAAATCTGCTAAAGCCTTTTCGTAGTTTAGCACATACTCAGTATTATCTAATGTTGCTAAAACTTCACCTTTTTTTACAGTATCTCCTAAATCAGCAATTCTTTTATTTATAGTTCCAGAAACTCTAAAACTTAGATTTGATAGAGCTTCTGATTTAATAGTTCCAGAATATGTTCTTTTAACCGAATTTTCTTTCGAACCTACAATTTCATAAACAACTGGTTTTATATTTTCATTTTTATTATTATTTTCTTTTTTACCACAAGCTAAAACTGATAGTGTTAGTAAAAAAATTAAAAATTTATTTTTCAATGTGAGCCTCCTATTTTTCTAGTACTTCATTTAAATTATTTAATATTTCTAATTTTTCATCAGAAGTCATTGTAATTGACGATTTACCATAAAGATTTTCTAATTTTAATGCTGAATTAATTAGATTAAAATTTTGAATAACATTATTTAATTCTTGAGAAAGTGCATTATTTTGTGCCGAAAGTAAATCTGTAACAGTGATTGTACCTTCAGAGTAAAGATTTCGTACTATATCTAAATTTTTCTTAGCTACAGTTGAAGAAGTTGAAGTTGAATAATTTTGAACATAATTACTTAAAAGTTCAGTATAAGTTTGTAAAACTTGCTGAACTAAATTATTTTTTGAATCTGCCCAAGAATATTCTAAAGATTGAATTTCACTTTCTATTTTTTTAGAGTTATAATATATTTCACCACCAGAAATAAGAGGTAATGTTGCAACTATTCCAGCTTCCCAATATTCATCTGGGAATTTTTTATTAGAATTTTCTCCCCATGGTGTAATCATATTATCTTTATAATATTTTCCTGCTGCAGAAACCTTTGGTAAAAATCGTTCTCTTTTATTAGCAGATAGTTCTCTTTCTTTAGCTTTTATATTATTATTTAAAGATGCTAAAGAATTAGAATTTGAAATAGCTCCTTGAACAAGAAAATTTTCTATCTTTTTAGATCTATCAGATCCATATGAAAAATTTTTATTGAATGAATCACTTAAAACAAAATAAGTAGATACATCTTTTAATGACTCGTAATTATAACTATTATCTGTTGGTAAATTTAAAAGAGTGTTTAGATAAATCTCTTGATTTTTGATTTCACTTCCGATATTAGCTATATTGGCTAAGGAACTTGCAACATCAGATTCAAGTCTATAAACATCTTGAAGACCACCAGCACCTACTTTATAATTTAATTTAGCAATCTCTAAACTTTCTTTTAAAAGAGCGTAGTTACTTTTTTGAATATCTAGTTGAGCATTTAATTGAAGTATATTGACATAAGTAGATGCTGTATAATATAAAATATTTAACTTTGTCTGTTCATATTGTTTTCTACTAGAATCAAGTGCAAGTTTTTCAATTTGAACAGAAGCATTAAGTTGATCATTGAAAATAACTTGAGAAAGTTCTAAATATGAGCTTACACTATTTGTAGGAGCTCCCATCTTAAAATTACTTGTTCTTTTATCAATAGCATTATATTGCATATTTGCATTCAACTGAGGTAATTTTGAACTATTAGAAATTTTCACATTATAAGAACTAGTTTCTAAATCTTGTTTAGATTTTAAAAGTGAAAAATTTGAATTTAATGCTCTTTCAACTGCATTTTTTAATGTAAGTTTAATTCTATCTTTTTCAGATATTTTTAAATTTGAAATATTTTGTAAAAAAATAAGATTTGGATATAGTCCAAGTTTGTTAGCTACATCTCCATTAAAAAAGATATTTTCTCTAGGTTCATTGACTTCAACTACTTTGCCCAATCTATTATTAGTTTTATAAAGCATATAATTTAATGATGCAGCTCTAATACGTTTTGAAAATTCCTTTTTCATATCAATACCAACATAAGCATATTTATTAAAATTTTCATTGAACGATATTAAAAATATAGGATTTTTACTTTCTTTTATTTTCTTTTCGTCAGCTTTATATATATTAATTTTTAAATTGTTTATATTAATATTTTTAGATAAGTTAGTAATGTTTACTTCACTCATATTTGAAATAAAAATATCGATTTCATTTACTCCATTTACATTATTAAAGATTTGAAGATAGTTTTTTAAATCTAAATCACTGTAGACATAATTTAAATTATTTGGTAATTTTTCTAAATTTTTTCCAAAACCTAAAGGTGCAGAATAAAATTTATTTTTGTTTAAATTTTTTATTTTATCGATAGAAGTATCAGTTAAAATAAAAAGACTATCAATTTTATTATCTAAATTAATAGAATTTAGTTGATTTTCTAGAGTTTGATTATCAACATATAGAACTTTTATTATATTCGGCTGAAAATTAGTACCAGCAAAATTTTTAGTTAGTTCATCTTTTAGAATATTTAAGTAAGTATTTGATATTTCATCATTATTTTCTAAAATAACTGCAGTATTAAGTGTTTTAGAAAAAATAGAAATATTCATTATAAGTAATAAAAATAAAACTTTGATCACAGTATCCTCCTAAATTTAAATTTGACTAAATATTATATACTTTAAATTTAATATTTGTATATTTGCAAAGAAATACTAAAAAAAATGTACTGTGTTGCATAATTAAAAGTTCTTCTATTTATATGAGAAAAATGATATACTATTAAGACATATATATTATTAAAATTTTAAATATAATAAATTTGATAAGATATGTTTTAGAGGATTATTTTCTTTAAACATATCTTTATTTAATTATCATTAAGTAAGAGTAAAAAAATTAAAGAAGAGGGGTGAAAGGATTTACTTTTAGCAATTTAATATAGAAAAATAAAGCTAAAAGTGTTATCTAAAAATGTTTTTAAATAAAAAATCATTGAATATTTTAAATTTATTTTTAAGTTTAAAGAGGTACAGTTATTCAGAATTAGAAACAGTTCTGAAAATAAAGAAAAGATCAATAACAATGAATATAAATACAGTAAATAGTTTTTTACATAACCATAATATAAATGGAATACTGAAAGAGGATGAAATTTTTTATATCGACGAGAAAGAAATTTTAAAAATAAAAGATTTATTATCACATGCCCCTTTTAGTCCTATTGAAAGAAGAGACTATATTTTATTAAAACTTTTTTTTACTAATAAAGTGATATTAAGTAATAGTTTTATTGAATTAGATATCACAAGAAGAACGTTAAACTATGATTTAGAAAGAATAAAAGAATATTTAATAAAGTATAACCTTAAATTAGAAAGTTTACCTTCAAAAGGAGTTTTTCTTATTGGAAATGAAATAGATATAAGATTTTTATTTGCAAGTTATTTAACTAAGTATTTTGTAGAAAGAGATAGTTGTCATAATCTATTTATTAATTTGATTAACAGCATTTTTTCTAAAAAAGAGGTAAGTCTAGCTAAAAAGATAGTTTTAAATCTAATAAATAAAATGAATATTTCCCTTCCACCAGAAGATTTTTTTAAAATTGTTTCAATAATTTTGATTCATTCATTTAGAGAGATTAATTTTCCATGTTCATACGAGAAATATAGAACCTCTCAGGTTTTATTAGAAAATAAATATTATAATAAAGTTATAAATTTTTTAAAAACTCATGGATTAGAGGAATTAAAAATATACGAGTTAGATACAATAGCAGAACTTCTTTTATCATTAGATATTGAAAGATATACAATGAATATTGAGAATGAAGTAAATTTATTTCTAAAAAACCTTGAATTTAAATTAAATATAACTATTCCAAAAGAACAAGATTTTTTAATGCAAGTTTCTAATGCAATAAGAATAGGAAAGTTTAAAGCAGAATTAAATTTTTTAGAGCATAAAGAGTTACATAAATTAGATAGAGAATATAAAAAATACTATGTAGAAATAAATAATGTAATCAAAGAAATTATTCCTAAATTTTATTTAGAGGATATCATATATCTAACTATACTTATAAAAAATAGTGTAGATATGAGTGATTTAGAACATAAAAAACCAAAAAATATAGCAATAATAGATAACTCTTTTAATCATATCTATGGAAAAATGTTATTAAAATATATAAAAGGAAATTATTATGTAAACATTTTAAAGATATTGGATAATTATCAATTAAAAGATTTTTTAAAAAATGAAAATGAAATAGACTTCATATTAACTTTAAATGACATAAATATAAAAAAGACAAAAGTTCCAACAATAAAGATGGATTTTAAGTATATATTAAATAATGTTTGTGAACTGGAGAAACATGGATTTTTAAAAAAATAATAAAGTTTTAATAATATATTTATTTTGACATATTTCTGTAACAAATCTTTGGTAATATTAATTTATAAAATAAAAAATAGATTAAAAAAGAGGAGTGGAGATTATGAAAAAAATATTATTAGTAGGAGCTTTTGTAATATCAGCAGTTTCATTTGCAAATGGACATACAACAATGGAGAATATGAATCATGGATCTATGGGAAGTAATACGAACCATTCAAGTATGAAAATGATGAATGGAGATATGAATTGTAAAATGATGGGGAAAATGAATATGATGAATATGACTCCAGAATTAAAAAAACAGATGCAAGATGATATGATAAAAATTCAAGAGAAACAATTAGAAATTAGTAAAATAATGAAAACAAATTAATTTATTATAAAAGACGGGAATTCCCGTCTTTTTATTGTATAATAAAGTAAATTTTAAGGGATGTATTAAAAGGAGTTTTTATGAGAAAAAAAATTTTAATAATAGAAGATGAACAAAACTTGGCAAATATAATAGGAAAAAGTTTAGAAAATGAAGGATTTGAAATAAAAATAGTAACTCAAGGAGATTTGGCCTTAGATGAATTTTATTCTTTTTCTCCGGCATTGGTTCTTCTTGATATAAATTTACCTAAAAAAAATGGTTGGGATATTTGTAAAGAAATTCGCCAATACTCAAAAATACCTATAATTATAATGACTGCTAGAGATACAGAGTTAGATGAAATTCATGGATTAGAATTAGGAGCTGATGATTATGTAACTAAGCCGATTAGTACAAAGGTAATTATATTAAAAATAAAAAAACTTTTGAAAATGGAGGATAATAGTTTTTTTTATTTAGATAAATTAAGCTTTGATTATAATACATTTAAAATTATGATAGAAGATATTGAAATAACATTATCAAAAAGAGAAACATTACTTTTAGAATATTTTTTCAGAAATCAAGATATAATTTTATCAAGGGAAACACTATTAAATGAAGTTTGGGGTTTTGAATTTAGTGGAGAAGAAAGAGCTGTAGACACATTAGTAACTCGTCTTAGAAAAAAAATGGGAATGTATGGAGAATATATAAAATCAATAAGAGGTGTAGGATATGTATTTAGCAAAAATTAGAGTTAACCTCTTTACCAAAATATTTGGATTTTCACTATTTATAGTATTGATAACAATACTAATAAATTATTCTTTTAATGCTATTTTCTTAGAGAAGTTTTATATTTATAGAAAAAAAGAGTTAATGTTAAAAGTTATACAAAATGCAAAAATTATTTATGAAACACAGTCTGAAAATAATTTTGAAAATTATGTCTATGATGTAAAAGAATCCATGGGAATAGATATAGATATAAAAAATTCCAAGAAGAGTCGTATGATGGGAAGTCATATGATGAGAAGAAGTGATAGTATAGATAATATTCCATATAATAAATTTATAGATAAGGAGTTGTTAGGAAATGATGCTAAGATTTTGTATTATGGAGAAGAGATATCAAAAGATACGGGAATTTTTGTAAGTACTTCTTTATCGGTTATTCAAGCCCATAGTCATGAAAGTAACATATTTAATATTATGACAGCATTAGTAGCATTAGCTATATCTTTAGGAACAGGATTAATATTTTCAAAAAGAATTACAAAAGATATAGAGTATTTAAATAAAAAGGCTGATAAAATTTCAAAATTAGATTTCTCAGAAAATATTGAAATTAATAGAAATGATGAGATTGGAGATTTAAGTAAAAATTTAGAAAAAATGTCAAAAGAACTTTCAACATCAGTATCTAATTTAAAATCTTTTGTATCAAATGCATCTCATGAACTAAGAACTCCGATTGCTGTTATTTGTACTCATGCAACAGCACTCCTTGAGCATAAAGAAATTAAAGAAGATGAGAAAAGAAAGTATTATGAAATAATTTTAAAAGTTGGAAATGAAATGAAAGAATTAATTGAAAATTTATTAATATTATCTAAATTAGATAGTACAGTTTTCAGATTAAGAAATGAGAGTGTAAATTTAAAAAAAATTATAGAGGAAGCTTTGGAAAGATACGATATAATTGAATTAGAAAGAGATATAAATATAAATCTAAATTTAGATACAGAGAATGTACTTGGAGATTCAAGAATTATAAAATTAGTTTTAAATAATTTAATCCAAAATGCTTTAAAATATAGTATTATTGGTGGTGATGTAAAGATTTCCCAAAAATTTAATTACTTAGTTATAGAGAATACTTTTCAAGGAGAACTTGGAAATGAGATTGAAAAACTTCTTCAACCTTTTTCAAGAGGCAAAAATGCTGAAGATTTTAAATTTGATGGAATGGGTTTAGGCTTATCTATAATATCTAAAGCTTTAAATTTAGCATCAATAAAATACGAGATAAAAGTAGATCAGAATAAATTTATAGTAAAATTAAAAATATTAGATAATTAGTTTAATAAAAAATACACTTATGAAAGGAGAGTTTTTAAAATGTTTAAAGTAAATGATAAAATATGTATAGGTTGTGGAATGTGTGTAAAAGATTGTTTTGTACGAGATATTGAGTTAGTTGAAGGAAAGGCAGTAATAAAAAATGTGACATGCTTTAAGTGTGGACATTGTGTAGCTGTATGTCCTGTAGCAGCGGTGTCTACAGATGAATATAGTATGGATGATGTAGTTGAATATAATAAAGAAAAATTTACTATTGAGCCTGATAATCTTTTAAATTTTATAAAATTTGAGAGAACAATAAGACAATTTAAGGAAAAAGATGTAGAGAATGAAAAGCTTTTAAAGATAATTGAAGCTGGAAGATTTACACAAACAGCTAGTAATGCACAAAATGTAAACTATGTAGTAATAAAAGAACAGATTCAAGAAGTTAGAAAAATAACTCTAGAAGTTTTGAATAGTTTAGGAGAATATGTTTTAGAGAATTCAACAAATCCTTTATATAAAAGATATGCTAAAATGTGGAGAAAAATGTATAATGATTTTATAGATAATCCTTTAGGAATAGATAATTTATTTTTTAGAGCACCAGCTTTGATAGTAGTTACTTCAGAACATCCTTTAAATGCTGGATTAGCTTCAGCAAATATGAAGCTTATGGTTGATGCTTTAGGATTAGGAACTGTTTTTAGTGGATTTTTTACAAGAGCTTGTGAAGGTAATTCTAGAATAAAAGATTTTTTAGGAATCGAAGAGAAACAAATTGTAGTAACATGCATGGTTATTGGATATCCAAATGTAAAATATTCAAGAACTGCTCCGAGAAAAGCTCCAAACATTATTTGGAAATAAAAAAATATTTTTTAGATAAAACTGTCGACTTAACTATGGCAGTTTTATTTTTTTAAAAAAGTTTTATATAACGAAAAAAAATATGTTATAATGAAAATAAAAAGGAGAATTTGATGAGAGGGTTTATACTAGGTATTATTTCAGCTTTATTTTTTTCATTAACATTTATTTTAAATGAGGTTATTAGTTCAACTCAAGGAAATTTTTTATGGACAGCTTCTCTTAGATATATTTTTATGTTAATAATTTTATTTGTAATATTATTAACTAAAAAGCAGGTTAGTGAAGTATATAAACATATTTTAGAATTTCCAAAAGAATGGATATTTTGGAGCACAATAGGATTTGGATTTTTTTATTTACCTTTATGTTTTGCATCAACTTATGGTGAAGGATGGTTAGTTGCTTCAACATGGCAAATAACAATAGTAGCAGGAGCTTTGATGACTCCTCTTATTTCTAAAGGTAAACTTCCAGTAAAATTTTTAAAACTATCATTAATAATTCTTTTAGGGATATTTATTATACAGTTTGAAAACTTTAAAGTGATTTCTTTGAAAAGTGGACTTTTCGGAATTATTCCGGTTTTTATAGGAGCTTTTGCATATCCTTTAGGAAATAGAAAGATGATGAATCTTGTAGGAGAAAGATTGACAGCTTTACAAAGAGTTTTTGGAATGACCCTTTGTAGTCTTCCTTTTTGGATTATAGTGTCAATTTATGGTTTTTTTTCAAGTGGATATCCAAAATATAACCAAATTTTAAGTTCAATATTAGTCGCACTTTTTTCTGGAGTTATAGCGACAACATTATTTTTTAAAGCTACAGATTTAAGTAAAAATTGTCCGAATAGATTGGCTGTAATTGAAGCAACTCAAGCTACGGAAATAGTATTTACGATTATAGGAGGAGTATTGCTAGGTAATAATTTACCTTCAATATTATCTATGGTAGGGATTATTTTAATAGTTATTGGAATTATTTTTGGAAGTTTTTTAAAAGAAAAAGCCCATTGAATAGTTAATCTATTCAATGGGCTTTTTTTGCGTAAGTATTAATTATTTGAGTAAATAAACATTGTTCCAGTAGCTGAAACAGGTTTAAAATTTGTTTTCGTATCTTGCGAAGTATATTTCATTAAAGTTCCAGTGGCAGGAACTAATAAATTTTTTTCAGTAGAATAAGCCATTAAAGATAGAGATAATATTGAACTTATTATTAATAATTTCATGATTTTCCTCCTTTTATAAAATTGTAATTATTACAAATTTAGATCAATTATAAACTATAAGACAAAAAAATGCAAGCTATTTTTAATTTTTTAAATAAAAAAACTGCCAATAAAAACTTTATTAGCAGTTTCGAAATTAAATCTAATATTAAATTATTTTTGTTGTCCAATCTTCAACATTCCAAATTTCAGTAGCAACATCCATATAGAAATCAGGTTCATGGCTTACCATTAATACTGTTCCGTTAAATTCTTTAATTGCTCTTTTCAACTCTTCTTTTGCATCTACATCTAAGTGATTTGTAGGCTCGTCTAGAATTAAGAAATTAATTTCACGATTCATAATTTTAGCGAGTCTAACTTTTGCATTTTCTCCTCCAGATAAAACACGCATCTGACTTGTAATATGATCTGTAGTTAAACCACATCTAGCAAGAGCTGCTCTAACTTCAGCATTAGTTAATCCAGGGAATTCGTTCCAAAATTCATCTAAAGCAGTTATAGAAGAACTTTCTTCTTCTTGTTTAAAATAACCAATTTCTAAGAATTGTCCGTGTTCAATCTCTCCAGATAAAGATTTTATTCTTTTTAAAATTGTATTTAAAAGTGTAGATTTACCTAAACCATTAACACCTTTTATAGCAATTTTTTGGTTACGTTCTATTGTAAAATTAAGTGGTTTTGTTAAAGGTTCGTTATATCCAATAACAAGGTCTTTTACAGTAATAATCTCTCTAGATGGTGTACGTGCAGTTTTAAATCCAAAAATTGGTTTTGGTTTTTCTCTAGCAATTTCGATAATTTCCATACGGTCTAACTTTTTTTGTCTATCTTTAGCTAGGTTTGTTGTAGCAACTCTAGCTTTATTTCTAGCTATAAAATCTTCTAGATGAGCAATTTCTTTTTGCTGTTTCTTATAAGCTGCTTCTATTTGTCTTTTTTTCAGTTCATACATCTCTCTAAAATAATAGTAATCACCAGTATATCTAGTTAAAACTGCATTTTCAATATGATAGATAACATTTGTAACTTCATTTAAAAATGGAATATCATGTGAAACTAAAATAAAAGCATTTTCATAGCTTTTTAAGAAATTTTTTAGCCAAGTTATATGATCTTCATCTAGGAAGTTTGTAGGCTCGTCTAAAATTAGAATCATAGGATTTTCTAATAAAACTTTAGCTAAAAGTATTTTAGCTCTTTGACCACCAGAAAGTTCAGAAACATCTCTTTCTAAACCAATATCAAGTAAACCTAATCCAGCAGCGTACTCTTCAATTTTAGAATCTAAATTATAAAAATCTGCTCCTTCAAGGATACTTTGTATTTCTCCAACTTCTTCTAAAATTATGTCCATTTCTTCAGGAGTACAGTCTCCCATTTTTGTGTAAAGATCCATAATTTCTTGTTCTAACTCAAACATATGAGCAAAAGCAGATTTTAAGATATCTCTAATTGTTTTTCCTTTTTCTAAAGTACTATACTGATCAAGATATCCTGTAGTGATGTGATTACACCAAGAGACTTGCCCTTCATCAGGCATAAGTTTACCAGTAATAATATTTAAAAATGTAGATTTTCCTTCTCCGTTGGCTCCTACTAATCCAACATGTTCACCTTTTAAAAGTCTGAAAGAGGCATTTTCTAAAATAACTCTAGAACCAAATCCATGACTTACGTTTTTAACATCTAAAATACTCATAAAATTTAACTCCTAATATATTTAATTAATATTTTTTTTACGATACGCAATGCTCTAATTTTATCATGATTTTCAAATAAATGATACATACTTTTTTACAAGAGTTCAAGAAAGACTAGAAAACTTGTATTAATATAAAAAAAATGTTAAAATTTATACTCAATTAATTACGAGCGAGGTTTATTTTATGTTAAAAAACAATCAAAATAACTGTTTTATAATTTTAAAATTTTTTATAAAGCAGTATATCTATCTTTATTTTATGATGGTAATCAGTAGAATTTATTTTTTGTATAGAACTTTTCCAAAAGAAATAAAAATTCCAAAAGAAATAATTTATGAAGGATTTAAAGTTGGATGGATTTTCGATAACTCTATTATTGGTAGTTTCACCGTGATTACATCACTTTTATTTATAATTTTTTATATTCTAAATAAAAAAAATTATAGAGTAGCAAAGAATATCTACATAATCCCAACTAGTATTTTATTTTTAATCATTTGTTCTTTAAGTTTTGGAAATGTTGAATATTTTAGAGAATTTGGATTTAATGTTAATTCATCTATTTTAAACTACTTTGGAGACACGAATGAAATAGTAGCTACATTTTTTTCAGGAAACGACTATAACCCTATAACAAATTTATCAATTATTTTAATTTTAACAATAGGCTTTATAAAGCTAACTAAAAAAAATTTAGAAAAAATAAATTTAAGATTTGATTTCTTTGGGAATTTAAAGACTATAGCATCTATTTTAGTCATTATAACATTAGGAGTATTTTCATCAAGAGGTGGATTTTCAGAGGCAGTTTTAGACTGGGGAAGAGGATATTATTCAGAATATTCATATATGAATCAATTTGCTATAAATCCTGTTTTTTCTTTAGGTAGATCTTATTATAATTTAAAAAAAGAGCAAAGAAAAGGGCGAGCATTAGAAAGAACTTTTTCAATAGATGAACTTAAATATAATATAAGAGAAATAGTAAAAGATCAACAAGCTCAATATATTTCTGATAAAAATCCATTATTGAGGATGACAGATACAAAAAAAAATCAGGAAGATTATAATGTTATAATTGTATTAATGGAAAGTTTTATGTCAAAATATATTGGAGCTCAAGGAGCTGAAATAGATTTAACACCTAATTTTAATAAATTAGCAAAAGAGGGAGTTTTATTTAATAATTTTTATGCCACTGGAACTAGATCTAACAGGGGGATAGCTTCTGTTACAGTTTCGTATCCATCACCTAAAGTAATTTCTGTAACTAAAGAATTTACAGCAGGTCAAAAGGCATTTTATTCGTTACCAAAGATTTTAAAAGAAAGAGGTTATGAAACATCATTTATATATGGTGGTGATGCTGAATTTGATAATATGGCTGGTTTTTTAAAATTAAATGGTGTAGATAACATAATAGACGAAAAAAATTTTTCAAAAGATGACAAAACTATTAAATGGGGAGTACCAGATAATAAATTATTTGAAAAATCTATCGATTATTTAAATAATTTAAAAAAGCCATTTTTTGCAACAATTTTTACTTTAAGCAATCATGCACCATATGATATAGATTCAAATTACAAACTTTTTAAAAATAATGAGTTTGGAGAATTGACTAACAGATTAAATGCCTTTCATTTTGCAGATATAGCTTTAGGACAGTTTATAGAAAAAGTAAAGAAACAAGAGTGGGCTAAAAATACAATTTTTGTTTTTGTAGCTGATCATGGGTTTAAAACAGATTCAAATTTTGATTTAAATTGGGAAAATTTTAAAATTCCACTTCTTTTATGGTCACCAGGAAATATATTTAATCCTGAAATTAAAGATATCACATCATCTCAAGTAGATATTCTTCCTACTGTAATGGGAGTTTTAGGAGGAGCCTATAAAAATTCAAGTTGGGGAAAAAATCTTTTTACTGTTTCTCAAGAGAGTTCATATGCTTATATAGTGCAAAATAATTTCTATGGAGTAATAAAAGACAATCTTCTTCTTATTGATGGTGATGGAGTTAAGCCAAAACTTGTTGATATGAAAAAAGAGGAATATTTAGAAGAAGGAGACCTTTTAAATAAATTACATCAAGTTACTAGAACTTATTTAGAGCTAGAAACATATCAATTAAAAAATGGAACTTTTGCAGATTAAAAAAATATTAATTCTTGATTTTTAAAAGGGAAATTTCTAAAAAATTAGAATAATAAAATAAACAACTAATTGGAGGTAGAAATATGAGTTTTAAAAATCAAATTGTTGTTATTACAGGTGGAGCAAAAGGTATAGGAAGAGGACTTGTAGAATCTTTTGCTAAGGAAAATGCAGATGTATATTTTTTAGATATGGATTTTGAAAGTGGTAATAAATTAGAGAATGAGCTTAATGATAAGGGATATCGTGTTCATTTTAAATTAGTAGATATAACTAAAGAGATAGAGCTAGCAGAAGTTATAGATAAAATTCCAAAAATAGATGTTTTATGTAGTAACTGTGGAATATTTCCACAAAAAAAAATAATGGATATGAATGTTGATGATTGGGAAAAAGTTCAAAAAGTAAATGTAACAAGTACATTTTTAGTAACTAAATATTCTATAAAAAAGATGATTGGAGCAAAATATGGAAGAATAATTTTAACATCATCAATAACAGGACCAGTAACAGGATTTCCGGGATGGAGTCATTACGGTGCGAGTAAAGCAGCATTGTTAGGGTTTATGAGATCAGCTTGTTTAGAAGTTGCTAAATTTGGAATTACAATAAATGCAGTTATGCCAGGAAATATATTAACAGAAGGATTAGTTCAGCAAGGAAATGATTATATTAATAGTATGAAAAAAAGTGTACCAGTAGGATTTTTAGGCGATGTTTCTGATATAGCTAACGGTGTTATGTTTTTTGCTAAAAAAGAAAGTAGATATATAACAGGCCAAACTTTAATTATAGACGGTGGACAAATTTTACCAGAATCTTTAGAGGCTTTAGCTTAATTTATTTACTATTTTTTTCCATAATGGTATAATTAAAAAAAATTCTTAAAGGATAGTTTATGTTTGAAATATTAAAAGAGTTTGGGATTTACGGAATAGCAATAGCTGGATTGTTAGAGGCAACAATATTGCCTATTCCAATGGAGACAATATCCGTACCAGTATATCTTTCTTCAAGAGAAAAAGTGGCGTATTTATTAATAATTTTATTAATTTGCTCTACTTTAGGTAGTATAATTGGTTATTTATTTTGGAGAAAAATTAGTGGACCAATTAAAAATAGATATTTAAAATCAGAAATATTTGTTAAAATAAAAAAAATGTATGAAAAAAATGCTTTATTAACATTGCTGACATCTGCATTTACACCAATACCTTTTGAAGGATATATTATAGCAGCAGGGATTCTTGAAATAGAATTTAAAACATTTTTATTAGGAGTAGTTTTTAGCAGAATCTTAAGGCATTTTCCTCAAGGAGTATTAGTATATTACTATGGAGAAAAAGTAATAAAGGATATAGGTACTTATAGTATTATAATTATAATATCTATATTTCTAATTATTTTTATAAAAAATTTTATTGATAAAAAAATAAAAAAGGGCAATATTTAAAATAATATTGCTCTTTTTAAAATAATTCATCAATTATAGGAAGCATAGCGGCACCTAGGCAAATCCCCTTCTCTTGTAAATTTGAAAATTCGATTGTATTTTTTCCTCTAAAAAAAATATTATTACTATAAATTTTTTCTAATAATTCACTTTTAAAATTTTCTTTATATTTTGATAATTTTCCTGAAATAATTATTTTTTCAGGATTATATAAAAATATAATATTTTTAATTCCAATAGCTAAGTATTCGATATATTCATTAAAAAGATTAGAATAGTTTTCATTTATCAAATAATCATTTTTAAATATATCTTTTATTTTAGTGATATTGTTATCTAAGTTATTAAATTTTTCTAAAAGGGCAATTTCAGAGGCATATTTTCCCCAACAACCTCTATTTCCACACTCACATAAAATCCCTTGAAAGTTTATGTTCATGTGGTTAATTCTTGAAGCTTTGAACGAAAAATTTCCATAATCATCTTCTTCAGTAAAAGTGGACATATTCAAAATATCTCCAATATTTAAAACAATAAAATTTGGGAATTCTTTTCCTAAACCTAAAAATTTTTCACTTATAGCACATAAATTTGCCTCATTATCAATTAAAATTTTTTTATTATATTTTTGGGATAAATTTTGAATTTTATTCAAAGGAATTCTTAATGAAGATGTTATTTCAATTATATTATTTTCGTTGTCAACAATTCCAGGAATAGAAATTCCAATTCCAATAAGTTTTTTTTCAACTTGTTCATTTATTTCCAATAAAAATTCTTCTAAAATTTCATCTATTTTTTCTATTAGATTATTTTTTAAAAAATTTTCTTTAATAATAGTTTCTTTTATGATATCTCCTCTTTCATTTCCAAGAACTATTTTCAATTCTTTTAAATGTACAGAAATTCCAATACTATAAACAAAATTATTTTCCAGAGAATAATTTTGAGCTTTTCGTCCTGCTCCTGTTCCTACTTTTAAATCTTCCTTTATAATATTATCTTTTAAAAATTTATTTATAATTGTTTTTATGGTAGGAAAACTTATATTTAAATCATTAGATATATCTGCAATTGAAAGATTTTCTCTTTTTTGATATATATAATGAAAAACTTTTTTTTCATTATTTTCTTTTATTTTTTTTTGATACATAATATCCTCCGAGTACATTTTTAAAATCGATTTATTAATTATTTATATACCTTTTAAAAATTTTAAAGTCAATAATATTTTTTTTAGAAACATATCTTCTCTCTTCTTTTTTTTAAAGTGGTATTATAGTGATAGTTATATTTTTTATAAATAAAACACATTTAATTTTTATATTGTATTTTTTGAAAAAATCGAGGTATTAACAATAGCAGAAAACAATCAAAATTTTTTATCTAATTATTAAAGTCATTTTAAAAATATAAAGTGTGGAGGTTTTAAATTATGTTAAATCAAGAAATTTTCAATGCTATGACTATTAAGTTAACTGCCCATGACATTCCTTTAGAAGCACCTAAGTTTGATCCTAAAATTAGAAGAGCTCCTAAAAGAGTTGTACATTTAGAAAAAGATGAAATTGCATTAGCATTAAAAAATGCTTTAAGATATATTCCAGAGGAATTCCATGAGATGCTAGCTCCTGAATTTTTAGAAGAGCTTCATACTCATGGTAGAATATATGGATATAGATTTAGACCTACAGGAAATATTCATGGGAAACCAATATTTGAATATGAAGGAAAATGTACTGATGCTAAAGCAATTCAAGTTATGATAGATAATAATTTAGATTTTGACATAGCTCTTTATCCATATGAGCTTGTCACTTATGGTGAAACAGGACAAGTTTGTCAAAACTGGATGCAATATAGATTAATTAAAAAATATCTTGAAAATATAACAATGGACCAAACTTTAGTTGTAGCTTCTGGACATCCAACAGGATTATTTAAATCACATCCTTCAGCTCCAAGAGTTATAATAACTAATGGACTTATGATTGGAGCTTTTGATGATTACGATAACTGGGCTAGAGGGGCAGCTCTTGGAGTAGCTAACTATGGTCAGATGACTGCAGGAGGATGGATGTATATAGGTCCTCAAGGAATAGTTCATGGTACATATTCTACAATTTTAAACGCTGGAAGACTTTTCTGTGGAGTTCCTGCTGATGGAGATTTAGCTGGGAAATTATTTGTAACATCAGGACTTGGAGGAATGAGTGGTGCTCAAGGAAAAGCTACAGTTATAGCTAAAGGAGTTTCTATAATTGCAGAAGTTGATTTATCTAGAATTCAAACTAGATTAGAACAAGGTTGGATAAATAAATTTGTTTCAACTCCTAAGGAAGCTTTTGATTTAGCTAAAGAAAAAATGGATTCAAAAACTCCATATGCTATAGCCTATTTAGGAAATATAGTGGACTTATTAGAATATGCAGATGAAAATAATGTTCATATAGATCTATTATCTGATCAAACGTCTTGTCATGCTGTTTACGATGGTGGATATTGTCCTGTTGGAATAACATTTGAAGAAAGAACAAGATTACTAGCAGAAGATAGAGAAACTTTTAGAAAGTTAGTTGATGAAACATTAAAAAGACACTATAATGTAATAAAGAATTTAACTAATAAAGGTGTTTATTTCTTTGATTATGGAAATAGTTTCCTAAAATCTATCTACGATATTGGAGTTAAAGAGATATCAAAAAATGGAAGAGATGATAAAGGTGGATTTATATTCCCATCATATGTTGAAGATATTTTAGGCCCAGAACTATTTGATTATGGATATGGACCATTTAGATGGGTTTGTCTATCAGGAAAAAAAGAGGATCTTTTAAAAACTGATGCGGCAGCTCTTGAATTAGTTAATCCAAATAGAAGATATCAAGATAGGGATAACTATATGTGGATTAAAGATGCAGATGAAAATGGACTTGTTGTAGGAACACAAGCTAGAATATTCTATCAAGATGCTATGAGTAGAACTCAAATAGCTTTAAAATTTAATGATATGGTTAGAAAAGGTGAGATAGGACCAGTTATGTTAGGACGTGATCATCATGATGTTTCAGGAACAGATTCACCATTTAGAGAAACATCAAATATAAAAGATGGAAGTAACATTATGGCTGATATGGCAACACAATGTTTTGCTGGAAATGCAGCTAGAGGAATGACTATGATAGCTCTACATAATGGTGGAGGAGTAGGAATAGGTAAATCAATTAATGGTGGATTTGGAATGGTTTTAGATGGAAGTAAAAGAGTAGATGATATTTTATCTCAAGCGATGCCATGGGATGTAATGGGAGGAGTTGCAAGAAGAGCTTGGGCAAGAAACCCACACTCTATTGAAACTGTTATAGAGTTTAATAAAAATAATGAAGGAACAGACCATATAACTTTACCATATATTGTAAATGAAAGCTTAATCGAAAAACTAGTAAAATAAAAAATTAAATTTAAAATTAGGAGAAGATAAAATATGTACTGGAGTGGAAGAATAGATGGCGATGAATTAGATGTTCTTCGTATACATCAAGTTGTTAATGTTATGGATTTAGATGAGTTACTTAAAATTGATTTGAAAGAGAAAAAAGTTTGTTTTGTGAGTTTTAATTCTGATGAGGGAGTTAGAAGAAATTCAGGAAGATTAGGAGCAAAAAATGGATGGATTCATGTAAAAAAGGCTTTATCAGGATTCCCAATTTTTAGAGAAGATTTAAAGTTTTATGATTTAAAGGATCCTATAGAAGTTGTAAATCATGACTTGGAATCAGCTCATACAAAGATGGCTAAAATAGTATCTTCTTTAAAAGAAAGAGGTTTTCTTGTCGTAGTTCTTGGAGGAGGTCATGATATAGCTTTTGCAAATTATTCTGGAATTTTAGACTATGCTTTAAAAAAAGAAGATAACCCAAAGATTGGAATAATAAATTTCGATGCTCATTTTGATATGAGAGAGTATATAAACGGTAGAAATTCTGGAACTATGTTTTTACAAATAGCAGATATTTGTGAAGAAAAAAAATTGAATTTTGACTACAATGTTTTCGGTATTCAGAAATTTTCAAATACTAAAAGACTTTTTGATAGAGCAGATAAGCTAGGAGTTAAATATTATTTTGCTGAAGAGATTAGAACTATTCCAAGCGACGATCTTTATTCAATTTTAAAAAGAAATGATTATATACATTTAACTTTATGTACAGATGTATTTCATATAACTTCAGCTCCGGGAGTAAGTGCACCACAAACTTTTGGTGTTAATCCAAGAAATGCTTTACCTCTTTTAAAAACAATTGCAAGATATTCAAAAAACTTAACAATAGATGTAGCTGAAATTAATCCAACGTTTGATTATGATGATAGAACATCTAGGTTAATGGCAAACATAATATACGAATTAATTCTTTGTCATTTTGAATAAAATACTAAAAAAATCTCTCCAAATATAATATATTTTGGAGGTTGAAGATGGATTTAAAGCAATTAAAATTTGTAAAAATAAACCCAGCAGGAAATATAACATTACTTTATGATATAAGAAATATAAATAAAGATGATATTCAGAAAATTTCAAAAATTTCTATGGGAAATTTAAATTTGTATGCAGAACAAGTTGGGTTTATTAATGATACACACCTTCAAATGATGGGAGGAGAGTTTTGTGGAAATGCTTGTCGATCATTTGCAGCTTATTTAGCATTTTGTGATATAAATTTCCAAAGAGAAAAAAATTATAAAATAACTTGTTCAGGTGAAGATTTAGAGTTAAATATAGATGTTAGATCTTCAAAAATAGCTAATGCATTTTTCTCTAAAATTAAAATGCCAAAAAATATTTCTATCCAAACAGTAAAGTTAGAGTTACAGAAAAGTGAGATTATAGAAATATGTGAAGTTATTTTCCAAGGAATAGTTCATTTTATAATAGAATTAAATACAGATAAGAAAGTTATAAATAGAATTAGAGATTATTGTGAAAAGAAAAAATATTCGACTTTTGGAGTGATGTTTTTTAATTATAAAACTATGTATATGAAACCATATGTAGAAGTTCAAGGATTTAACGGAGTTTGGGAAAATAGCTGTGGGTCAGGAACAACTGCAGTTGGATATTATTTAAAAAAATATAAAAATATAGATTTTGCAAAAATTATTCAACCAGGAGGTTGGTTAGAAGTTTCTCATGAAAATAATGAAGTTTTTATAGATGGTCCTGTTGAAATAGTTGCTGAAGGGACTTCTTATATAAATATATAAAAACTAGAGAGGAGAAAACTCCTCTCTAGTTTTTATTTTAAAATTTTATTTAAAAAATTTATTATGATATTAATAACTTTAGGTTGACACCAATGAAAATCACCATGTCCAGCTCCTTTTATAAGGTATCTTTCAGCTTGAATATTATTTTCAATTAAAGATTGATATAATAGATCACTTTGACTAGGTGACACAAGCATATCTACAGTTCCATGCATTAATAAAAATGGTGGTGTTTTACTTGAGATATATGTTATTGGGTTAGCTCTCTTAGCCTTTTCAAAATCAGCATTGACAGCCCCTCCCTCTTTAAAAACAGAAACACCATTTAAAAATATAGCTTCTGGAGAAGATGGAGAGTTATGAGTTTTTTGGATAACACTAGAAAAATCAGCTGCTATTTTTGTTAAATCTGAAATTCCATATAAATCAACGACACCACATACTAAACTATTTTCATTTAAATAATCACCTTCATCAAAATCTATATAACCATTAGTTGTTCCAGTAATTGCAGCTAAATATCCTCCAGCAGATTCTCCCATTACAATAACTTTATTTTTGTCAATATTAAATTGTTCAGCATGAGCTTTTAAATATCTTATGGCAGATTTTATATCTATTAGTGCATCAGGAAATTTACCTATTGGAAGAACTCTATACTCTACACTAGCTACAATAAAACCACTTTCGGCTATAGTAACTTTTTGTTGAATATAATTAGCTTTAGGTGAACGCATAAAACCACCACCGGGAATATAAATAACCAAAGGTAATTTTTTATTTTCTACTTCGGGTTTTAAAATATCTAATTTTAAATTTGTTATACCAAAGTATGGATCATAAGGCTGAGAGTATGAAATATCTGTATAAACTACAATTTTTGGTTTTACAGTTTCAATTTCAATTAACTGACTTTCTGTTTTCATAATGTCCTCCTAAATATTTAAAGTTATATTAAGTAATATATTTAGAAAATTGTAAATTCCTTTAAATTATTGATAAAATATCTAATGGTTGACTCAGAATGAAATCAGCTGTCATTTCAGAAATATCGATTGCTCCCCAAGAGGCTAGAGCAAATTTCATACCAGCTTTTTTACTAGCTATCTCATCAGCTATGGTATCACCAACATATATAATATTTTCTGGATTTAAATTTAAAAGCTTTGCTCCTAAAAGTAATGGTTCAGGATTAGGTTTATGAAGAATGGTATCTTCTGCAAGAACAGCACAGTCAATATATTTATCTAGTTTTGTAGGAATAAAATCAATTTCATACTGTTTTTTCATTTTAGAACTAGCTATTCCTATTTTAATTCCTTTCTTATATAAAATTTTAAAAACCTCATTAAATCCATCATATAAAACTGCACCTTCTTCAAATTCATTAACATATTTAACCCATTTATCATAAGAGGCTTCAATATTACTAAAGCCAAGCATTTTAATAGTTTGTTTGCCAGGATATGCACAATATTTGATAAGATTATCATAAGAAATTTCTTTTCCAAGTTCTTCTAAAATTAACTTTTGTAATGGAATGATATTCATTTTTTGAGTATTCAAAATAGTTCCATCTAAATCAAAAAGAATGCCTTTAATAGTATTTTTCATGTAAACTCCTTTTTATTATTTTTTCTGAATTAATAGTAACATTCTCTAAAAAAAATTGGAATATATTTTTAATAAAATAATTTTATATTGACATTTGAGGCTCAATATAATAATATCATAAGAACAAAAATTTTAAAGGAGAGTGACTATATGAAGCTTGAAATGAAAAAATCTAACTTAAATGATGGAGTTGATGTTTACAAATTTCTTTGTGATTTAGGAATAGGAGAAAATGGATTTCATATGACCCCTCCAAGTGATGAAATAGAATTCAAAGAGTTATTAAAAAAATTTTTAAAAGATTCAGAGGAAATTCAGCCAATAGGGCGAGTAATGCAAGAAATATATTGGATGTATATTGATAATGAAATTGTAGGAATATTAAAATTAAGACCTCAATTGAATGGAAATTTATTAATAAATGGTGGAAATATGGGTATTAGTATTTCTCCAAAATTTAGAGGGAATGGATATGGTAAATTAATTATAAAAAAAGGAGTAGAGCTTCTGAAAGAAAAAGGTGTTTATAAAGTTTTAATAACAATTTATGAAAATAATATACCTTCTAGAAAAGCTGTAGAGAGTAATGGAGGAATATTGTATGATATTAATGAAGGCCTTTGTAGGTATTGGATAGATAATACAGTAGATATAGATAAGGAACAACTATAATTAAAATATTTGGAGGACGAGTTTTGAAAATTAATATTAAACGAATTATGAGCGACTTAGAAATTTTAAACACATTTAACACTACTCCCAAAAATGGCTGTAGTAGATATTCTTTTACTATTGAAGATACAAGAGCAAAGGAATACTTGATGGGTGAAATGAAAGCTATTGGTATGGAAGTTTGGTTTGATGGTATTGGAAACTTACATGGGCTTTTAAAAGGAAGTGGAGATAATAAAAAGATTGTTTTAAGTGGTTCACATATAGATACTGTTTCAAATGGAGGAAAATATGATGGGAACCTCGGAGTAATTGGTGCTCTTGAAGTTGCTAGAATACTTTCTAAGAGTGAAGCGAAAATTTATAATGATTATCAAGTTTCAATTTTTGTTGAAGAAGAAGGACCTCATTTTGGTACTAATTTAATAGGAAGCAAAGCTTTTTGCAAAAATTTTTCTACAGCTCATAGCAAGAAAATTAAAGATTCAGATGGAAATTCAATGTATGAAGTTATGAAAACAGCAGGATATAATCCAGAGGATATAGATAAGATCTCATTTGATTCTAATAAGTTTAAAGCTATGATTGAACTTCATATAGAACAAGGGAGAGTATTAGATTTAGAAAATAAATTCCTTGGAATAGTTAAAGGTATTGTTGGATTAAAATGGTTTAAGATAATAATAAAAGGTGAATCTAATCATGCAGGAGCTACACCTATGAAGTATAGATTAGATCCTGTAGCAGAAGGATGTAAGTTAATTTCAGAGATACCAAATATTGTAAAATCTATGGATGATAGTTCAATAGTAGCAACTGTTGGAAAAATAAATATATTTCCGAACCAAACTAATATAATTGCTAAATTTATAGAGTTCACAATAGATTTAAGAGGAATCGATGAGGAAAATTTATTAACTGTAATAGATGTAATAGGTAGCCAATTAGATGAATTAAAAGAAAAAGGTTTCTATTGTGAAATTGAACAAATAGCTGAAGCAAAGGGAGTAAAATCTAATTCAGATATTTTAGATATAATAGAAAATACTATAAAAATAAGAAAGTATAATTATACAAAGCTCTATAGTGGAGCTAATCACGATACAAGTATTTTAGGACAACATATCCCATCAGCGATGATATTTGTACCAAGTGTTGATGGAAGAAGTCATTGTAAAGAAGAATTAACTAAAGAAAGAGATATAGAAGCTGGTTGCCAAATATTATTTGATACAATTGTTGAGTTACTGAAAAAATAAAACACACGGATCATTCCGTGTGTTTTTATTTTAACTTAAAAAATCTAAAGTATATTGAGCATATAAAGCTGTACCAATTTCTAGAGAATCTTCATCTATTGCAAATTTTTCATGATGATGAGGATAATTAGCATCTTTAGCTGGATTTCCAGCTCCAACAAAAGCTAAAACTCCGGGTACTTTCTCCAAGAAATAGCAAAAATCTTCTCCACCAGTAATTTTTTCCATTTTTATAATTCCATCTCTTCCAAGAATAGTTTCAACAGATTTTAAAGCTATCTTTGAGCAATTTTCATCATTTATACAAGGTGCAGTTCCATATGTATAATTAACTTGACCAGAAGCTCTATACGTATCACAAGTTCCCTTTGTAACTCTTTCTAATATTGATTTAAAATTATTTCTAATTTCAGGATTAAAAGCACGAGTTGTTCCTTTTAAAATAGCTTGATTTGCAATAACATTAAATCTTGTTCCAGAATGAAAAGAACCGACAGTTACAACACTAGATTCTAACGGACTAATCTCTCTACTTACAATTGATTGTAAATTCATAATTAAAGCTGAACCAACAACAACGGCATCAATAGTTTGATGTGGGAGCGATCCATGCCCACCTTTACCGTTTACAACAATTTCAAATATATCTGCTGATGCCATTCTAGGACCAGCTTCTACAGAAACTTTACCACAAGGAAGATCACTCCATAAATGAATTGCAAAACATCCATCTGCATTATCAATAGGTTCCTCTTCAAGCATTTTTAAAGCACCTTGCGCAATTTCTTCTGCAGGTTGGAAAAAAAGTCGAACTTCGCCAGCTAAAGTATCTTTTATTTCATTTAATACTTTAGCAGCTCCTAAAAGCATTGCAGAATGTCCATCGTGGCCACACGCATGCATCAAACCGTTATTTACAGAACAATATTCTACACCAGTACACTCTTGAACTTGTAAGGCATCCATATCTGCTCTTAAAATAATTTTTTTACCTTTTTTACCTTTATTTATAAATCCAACTACGCCAGTACCTGCAATTACTTTAAATGGAATCCCCATTTTTGTTAATTCTTCTTGAATTCTCTTAGATGTTCTAAATTCTTGAAAACTTGGTTCAGGATATTTATGAAACTCCCTTCTCATGTTAATAATATAATTTTTATTTTGTTCTACAAGTTTTTTAATCATTTTTTATCCTCCTTATAGTAATTTTACAAATATTCCAGCTATAATAACAGAAACAATAGTTACAGAAACAAAGCCTCCAACTAACATTTTTGGTAACATGGCATCAATTAAAAACTGTTTTTCCTCTTCTGTTTCTCCTAAAGATTTAGCTGCTTCAACTGTTAAAGCATAATTTGCAGGAAATCCATATAAAGCATTTAAAGATATGGCACAAGCCATTGGAGAAGATTCTTTTAAAATTTTACCAACGACAAATGAAAATATTAACATTCCAACTACACCAAATCCAATAATACCTATGAAAGGAATCAAAAGAGTTTGAAGCATTTCAGGAGTAGCTTTAGATAATCCTCCAAATATAAAAGCCATTAGACCAGTCATATAAAATCCAAAAGTTCCAGATACATTTAAAGGTTTTCTTTCAATAAAGCCACTTTCAGCACCAATTACTCCAACAAATAAGCAGATAACATATCTAGAAACCACTTCATTAATTGCTTCTGTAAATAAAATTGCACCTCCAACTAAAAGAGCAAGCTTTAAAAGAACAATATAAGTTGTTTGATATTCTTTTGGTAGAGGCGGAATCAATCGCTTAGTTTCCTCTTCTTCAATCTCTTTTTTATCAAGATTAATAGCTTCCCCTTTTCTAAATTTTTTCAAAAGACTTGTTCCTTCTAATCTTAGAACAAAAGCAGTTAAAGGATAACCTATAAATCCTTGCATAACATACATAACAACAGCTAAAACAGCAAGTTCAGGTAATCCTTTAGCAGTTGCAGCCTCAGACATAATAATTGAGGCAACCACCCCTCCACTAAGAGGTGGAGTTGCAATAACTAACATTTCCCAAGGAAAAAATAATTTTCCTAAAACTAAAGTTCCAAAACAAATTCCCAATATTCCAAAAATAGCTATTGAAAATGACTTCCATTGTCTAATAAGTTCTTTTAAGCTTAACATAGTTCCTAAATGTGTAACAAGAAAAAGCATAGAACTTATAATAATTGGAGTTACGAATCCAGCTATTTCAAGAATATTTTCTGGAAATATTGTCCAATAACCAATTAAAAAAACAATAGCAGTAATAAAAACGGATGGAACAATAGCTTTAGTTTTTATAGAAATTATTTCTCCAATAGCTAGAGCTCCCAAAACACAAATAATAGCTGTAATTAAACTCATAAAAAATCCCCTCCAAATAGTACCAAATAAAAAATATTATTGTTATAAATTTTTGTTATTATACACTGGTATTATTAATTAAATAAAATATAAAAAATA
>ERZ772855.995-NODE-995-length-29549-cov-3.382179_pt1 | contig 29549 bp, 33 predicted proteins | sample MGYA00511900_ERZ772855 | MGnify/ENA primary metagenome ERZ772855 (study PRJEB29015, sample SAMEA2737701) | human gut metagenome | biome: human gut; feature: human-associated habitat; material: faeces | place: China | collected 2012 ... | reverse complement strand
AAAACTCTACGACAAGAGACAGGATATCGCCAAGAAGGATATGCGCCGCGAGGCGGAGCGTGATTTTAAGATCCGCAACCTTGGTTAGAGAGAAACCGTCCGCGGTTTCACGGAGCATCCGGTATGGATGCATCCGGCAATTAGAAAATATGGGCTTGTAATGGTTTGTCGACAGGCATTTTAATGAATAAGATGAATCAATGGGCGAAACAAAATAACGAAGATTTAGAGGTAAAAGCAATTCCAATTGATGATTATTTAAGTGTTTATAAAGATTATGATGTCTTATTAGTGGGACCACAAATGAGATATAAAATTAAAGATGTTCAAAAAGCAGTAACTGATCGACCTTCGGCCGTTATTAATCCTTCAGATTATGCTTTGGGGAATGTTGAAAATATTATAAAAGAAATAAAAAGAATGATAAAGGAGGAAAAATAAATGGATAAGTTTATGCACTTTGTTGAAGATAAAATGTCTCCAATTGCTGATAAATTAGGGGAACAAAGACATTTATCTGCAATGCAAAAAGGTTTTATGACAGTATTACCATTAATCTTTGTTGGGGCAGTATTTATGGTTATTGCTAATCCACCGGTAACTGCAGATATGGTAAAATCAGGAGGAATTTGGTCTATTTTTTCTGGGTGGCTTAATTTTGCAACAAAATATAAAATGACAATTTTAGTTCCTTATAATATGTCAATGGGATTACTAGCAATGGCAGTTGCTTTTGTTATTGCTGATAATTTAGCAACGTCATATTCAATGAAAGGTATTACTAGTGGTTTAACAGCTCTTGTTGTTTTCCTATTAGTTGCAGCACCTGCTAATTATTTAGCTTTAGCAGACGGAACAACTTCATTATTAATGAATTGTACATATTTAGGTGCACAAGGACTATTCACTGCTATTATTGTGGCTTTATTAACAGTGGAAATTACAAGATTCTGTGAAATACATAATATTACAATTCGTTTGCCAGAAATTTGTCCACCAGCATTAACAAATTCTTTTAGAACAATTGTACCTATGGTTATCAATGTTTCTATATTTTATATTTTAAGTTTGTTAAGTAGTAATTATTTAGGAGTATCGATTCCAACGCTTATTGAAAAAGTTTTAGCAACTCCTATTGCTGCCGTTGACTCTGTTCCTGGATCATTATTCTTATGTGCATTTATGCTGTTATTATGGTGTTGTGGTGTACATGGGCAAATGGTTACAATGGCGCTTACTGCTCCTATTACAACAGCAGCTTTTACAGCTAATGCAGCATTAGTTGCAAAAGGACAAGCACCGATTTTTCATCCTATTTTTATGACATTAGGTATTGGATTTTTGGGAGGAACAGGAAACACATTTGGATTATGTGTTTTATCTTGTTGGAAAGCAAAATCACAACAATTGAAAGCTTTTGGAAAAGCTACGATTGTACCTAGTATTTTTAGAATTTCAGAGCCAGCGTTATTTGGTGCTCCAATTATGTTTAATCCTGTATTAATGATTCCATTTATTGCCAATGGATTAATTGTTGCTATTCTTTATTGGTTAGCATGTTCATTTGGTTTAGTGACAGCTCCTTATTTATTGATTAGTGGAACGTATCCTATTTTTTTAAGTATATTTGTTTATTGTCTAGACTGGAGAGTATTAGTTTTTGTAGCATTGATGATTCCATTAACATTAGCTATTTGGTATCCATTCTTTATTGCATATGATCACTCTTTATGCAAGAAAGAAGAAGCTACGAAATTAGCTGAGGAGGAAGCATAAAGTGAGAACCTTACCAAAAGATTTCTTATGGGGTGGAGCAATAGCTGCTAATCAAGTAGAAGGTGGCTATAATGAAGATGGTAGAGGTCTTGCTAACATGGATGTAGTTCCAAATGGAAAAAATCGTTTTCAATATATGTTTGGAAATGTACAAGATTTATCTTTTAAAGAAGATGAAAAATATCCGGTTTTAAATGGGATAGATTTCTATCATCGTTATAAAGAAGATATTGCATTATTTGCGGAAATGGGATTTAAGGTTTTAAGATTATCTATTTCATGGTCAAGAATATTTCCTCGAGGGGATGAAGAAAGACCGAATGAAAAAGGATTACAATTTTATGATGATGTTTTTAAAGAATTAAAAAAATATCATATCGAGCCTTTAGTGACACTATCTCATTATGACTTTCCACTTTATTTGGTGAAAGAATACGGTGGTTTTAAAAATAGAAAAATGATTGATTTTTATAAAAAGTATGTAACAGTTTTATTTAAGAGATATAAAGGCGTTGTTCATTATTGGCTTACTTTTAATGAAATCAATTGTACGCTAGTTTTACCTTATCTATCAGCGGGAGTGATTATAGATCAAAATGAAAGTAGAGAACAACAATTATACAATGCAACTCATCATCTTTTAGTAGCGAGTGCATGGGCGGTAAAAATTGGTCACGAAATTGATCCAACAAATAAAATTGGAAATATGTTTGCGGGAGGCACATGGTATCCATATACTTGTCATCCACAAGATATATTTGCAGCAATTACAAAAAATAGGGATGCATTCTTTTTTTGTGATGTACAGGCGAGAGGTTATTATCCTTCGTATAAATTAAGAGAATTAGAAAGAAAAGGTATTACTATTCCTTTTGAAGATGATGATAAAGAAATTCTTAAAAATAATACGGTTGATTTTCTTTCGTTTTCTTATTATGCAACTCATGTTGTTAGTGGAGACGAGAGAATAAATGAGGAGATAAAAAATAATCCTCTTGCTACTTTAAAAAATCCATATTTAGGTGAAATTTTATATAAAAGACAAGATGATCCAATAGGGTTACGCAATACATTGAATATGTATTATGATCGTTATCAAAAACCATTATTTATTGTTGAAAATGGTACAGGAACAAATGAAGTATATGTCAAAGGCAAAGAAATTAATGATGAAAGACATATTGAATATTATCGAGAACATATTAAAGCATTAAAGGATGCTGTTATTATAGATGGTGTTGAATTAATGGGGTATACAACATGGGGCTGCATTGATTTATTAAGTGCTTCATCTTGTCAAATGTCAAAAAGATATGGATTCATTTATGTGGATTTAGACGATAAAGGTCATGGGACAATGAATAGATATCGAAAAAAATCGTTCTATTGGTATAAAAAAGTAATTGAAACAAATGGTGAAGATCTAGATTAGTTTTATAATTTTTCTTCCTTGACAATATATAAAACTGAAATGAATTTTCGTTATGTACCTTGTATAACAAATTGGATTTTGAAATCAACTTGCACATTAAAATATTAGATGCTATAATCTAATTGCAAATCTGAGAACAATTGCATCAAACGAAAAGGTAAGGAGTGCCATTCCTTACCTTTTCTAGTATTTTAGAGTGTACTTAGCACTAGGCTGGTTATCGTTTAAATCTTTTGTCCAACCATTTGCATATGTAATAAACTAAAAACATGCCATGACAGATATTACTAAATCTGAGAACAACTTACACCACCTCCTTTCAGAGGAGGATGATAACAAAGTAATTATATCAAATATTGTCGATAATGAATATGAAATGCTAAGTTAAATTTAAGGTGTTTTAGTTAATGAAAGTATTGTGATGTGTTTGTTTACATCTTGATAATTGCTGTTTTATAATGGGGATTACAAACTTGTTATAAAGGCGGAAAAAGGAGCAACTTTTTGTGGATTTTTAGATGTAGGTTCCATTGGAATTTCTAAACCTGAACAATGGTTTGATTTAAGAACATGGATAAATGAGGGATGTAGGGAGTTTCAAGAAGAAGATAATAGTGATTTAGGAAATGTTTATATTATAAAGTTACCAAAGGATAAATTAAAAGTTTTGGCTGAAACTAAAAGAATATTTGCTTTAAATATCAGTACAGGTACCCTTTATAAAAAGGTGAATAAATTACCATATGCAATAATGAAAGATGTTTATGAGTCAAAAGCAGATACATATATAGAACAAACGTCTTTTCCGGAATGTTATGAATTTAGAAGTAATTAAACTTGATGTTCAAATATTTCTTTTTTTTTTAATAAAAGAGAATACTGTTTATAATGTGAATGAATAAAGATTTATTATGGAGGAGTTATGAAAGTATTGTGTTTTGGATCTGCTAATTTGGATCATGTATATAAAGTAGATCATTTTACGGTACCGGGAGAAACTCAAGGATGTCTTGAATATGATATTAAATGTGGAGGAAAAGGCGTTAATCAAGCGATTGCCATGGCTCTTGCAGCTAATGATACTTATTTTGCGGGAATTATTGGTAGTGATAGTGGCTTATTGAAAGATGCTTTAGTAGATAAAGGTGTTCATATTGATTATATGAAGATTTCTAATAAACCAACAGGGCATGCAATTATTGAAGTTGATCAAAGTGGACAAAATCATATTCTTTTATATGGTGGAACAAATAAAGAAATTGATTTTGAATATATCGATGAGGTACTTTCTCATTTTTCAAAGGGTGATATTGTTGTATTACAAAATGAAATCAATAATGTTCCTTATATCATAGAGCGTTGTTATGAAAAAGAAATGAGAAGCTTTTTCAATGCAGCTCCTTATGATATAGCTGTTAAAAACTATCCTATTGAAAAAGTAACTTGGCTTGTTGTTAATGAAACAGAAGGAGCTGCATTAAGTAATGAAGAAGATTACGAAAAGATTATTCAAACATTAAAACAAAAATATCCTCATACCCACATTCTTTTTACAATGGGAAAAGAAGGAAGCAGAGTTTTAACAGATAAAGAAGATATAAAAGTAGAAGCACTAAAAGTAAATGCTGTTGATTCAATTCCAAATTATGAGGAAGTGTTTGAATAAATTCAAATGCTTTTTATTTTTAAATGAAAGGTAAACTTTTTCATGAAAAAATATGTTCAAACATATTAAGTCTATATACAACAATAGAAATTCTAAATTTTGAAATTAAAGAAAATTTGAATATATGAGAAAAATGGTCTTTTATTTATTTGGTAGTATGCTATAATATATTTAACAATTAAGTTAAATGTTAAATGTAAAGGGTGATGAATATGGCAATGCAAGATACGCTTCATGCTTTGGCGGATCCAACAAGAAGAGAAATACTTAATTTGCTTAAGCAATCAAGAATGTCTGCAGGTGATATTGTTAAAAACTTTTCTGTATCAGGAGCGGCAATCTCAAGACATCTTTCTGTTTTAAAAGAAGCAGGTTTAATTCGTGATGAGCGAGAGGGAAAATTTATTTATTATGAGCTTAATACAACGGTATTAGAAGAAATTATGTTATGGATGAGTGAATTAAAAGGAGAATGATTATGATGAAACGAAATAAAAATAAAGTAATATTATCTTCTATTGTTGTTTTACTTCCAATGGTTATTGGTTTGCTTATATGGAATCAATTACCAAAAGATGTTGCTACACATTTTGGTTTTAATGGACAACCTGATGGTTATTCATCAAAAGAATTTGCAGTATTTGTCTTACCATTAATTATATTTGTGATTCATCTTTTTTGTATCTTTGCTGTAAGTACAGATCCAAAATCCAAAAATATTAATGACAAGATGTATTCAATTGTTTTGTGGATTTGCCCTTTGGTTTCAGTATTTATTTGTAATTGTATTTATGGGTATACATTAGGTTTTATTAAAAATATTGGCTTTATTACAGGGTTATTATTAGGAACGTTGTATATTGTTTTAGGTAATTATCTTCCAACTGTAAAGCCTAATTATACAGTTGGAATACGTGTTCCTTGGACTTTAAACGATCAAGATAATTGGTATCATACTCATCGCTTTAGTGGCAAATGTATGGTATTAGGTGGGGTCCTACTTATTATGCTGTTACCTTTTATGGATATGTTTATGCTTTTTACTTTAGCTCTTGTACCAGGAATCTTACCAATTATTTATTCCTATTTATATCATCGAAAGAAAGCTAGATAATATAAAAAATGTATTTGAACTTGAAAGGGTTTGGATACATTTTTTTAATAATTGATAAAACTAATATGATTAGTTAAAATAATAATATAATTAATTAGGAGAAATACTATGAGTAATATTAGTCGAGAACGAATTATTGAAACAGCAGCAAATTTATCAAATAAAGCAGGGTTAGAGAATTTATCATTAAAGATGATTGCTGAAGAGCTAAAGATAAAATCCCCTTCTCTCTATAATCATGTTTCTAGCCTTGATGATATAAAAAAACAATTAATGCTCTATGGCTGGAAACAAATTGAAACATTAACGATAGAAGCAGCTGTTGGAGTGACAGGATACGAGGCATTAAAAAATATGTGTTATGTATTTTATAATTATGCAATTAATAATAAAGGAATCTTTACAGCGATGCTTTGGTATAACAAATATGAAAGTATTGAAAAAGAAAATGCAACCAGAAAATTATTTGAAATGATTTTTAAAGTGATGAAAACAGTAAATATAAGTGATGAAAATATCAATCATATCATAAGAACGCTGCGTAGTTTTTTAGAAGGATTTTCTTTGCTTGTAAATGACAATGCTTTTGGTAATCCAGTATCTATTAAAGAAAGTTTTGATTTATCATTAGAAATTATAATAAATGGAATTAAAACATTAGAAGGGACTGAATAATATGAATCAGTATATAAATTTGACATTAGAAAATATTGAAAAAGAACATATTTGTTGCGCTATAGGAGATAAAAAACATCAAGCAGGTGTCACACAAAAAAAAGAATGGATTAAAAATAAAATAAAAGATGGACATGTATTTAGAAAATTGGATGCTAGAGGTAAAGTGTTTGTTGAATACGAGTCTATAGAAACAGCATGGGTGCCTATTAGTGGAAGTAATTATGAATATATTTATTGTTTATGGGTGGCAGGAAGTTTTAAAGGAAAAGGAATAGCTAATGAATTATTGGAATATGTGATTAACGATTCTAAAGAAAAAGCTAAAAGTGGGGTATGTACACTTGTTTCTAAAAAGAAGAAGCCTTTTCTTGGAGAAAAGAAATTCTTTGAACATTATGGCTTTAAAGTAGTTGATACAATTGGTGAATATGAATTAATGGCACTTCAATTTGATAATCATGAAATACCACGCTTTAATGAACAGGCAAGAACTATGAAAATAGAACAACAAGATTTTACAGTTTATTATAGTTATGAATGTCCTTATGTTGAATATGGAGTTAAAGAATTATCAAATTATGCTAAAGAAAATAATTTGATAATTAATTTTATTAAAATAGATACATTAGAAAAGGCTAAAAATGTTCCTTGTATCTTTAATAATTGGGCTAATTTTTATAAAGGTGAATTTATATCGAATACAATATTAAATGCGAAATCATTTGAAAAACTAATGACAAAGATAAAAGAGGAATAAGAAAATGAATTTATTTGATATGAATGAAAATACAAGACAACTCCCATTAGCAAGTCGTATGAGACCAGAGAAACTCGATGAAATAGTTGGCCAACTTCATATCATAGGGAAAGATAAATTGCTTTATCGTGCAATAAAGGCAGATCGTTTAGGTTCTATTATTTTATATGGACCACCAGGGGTAGGGAAAACAACGATTGCTCGAGTGATTGCTAATACAACAAAATCATACTTTTATAAATTGAATGCAACTAATGCAGGGATCAAGGATTTAGAAAAAATCATTGAAGAAGCTAAATTTAATCAAAATGCTTATCAAAAAGGAACAATTTTATTTATTGATGAAATTCATCGCTTTAATAAAACACAACAAGATTATTTGCTTCCTTTTGTTGAAGATGGAATTGTTATATTAATAGGAGCTACTACCGAAAATCCATATTTTGAAGTCAATAATGCCTTACTTTCAAGATGCCGTATCTTTGAATTAAAACCTTTAGAAAAACAAGATCTAATCCGTTTAATTGATAGAACGCTTACTGATCAAAAACGTGGTTTAGGAAATGAAAAAATCATAATTGATGAAGATGCTAAAAACTTTTTAGCTGACATGGCTAGTGGTGATGCAAGAAGTGTTTTAAATGCCTTAGAACTTGCTTATCTTACAACTGAAAGAAACAAAGAAGGGATAATTTCAATTACTTTAGAAGTAGCTGAACAATGTATTCAAAAAAAGGCCATAAGATATGATAAAAATGGTGATAATCATTATGATACTATTTCTGCCTTTATTGAATCGATGAAACATACCGATCCTGATGCAACACTTTATTATCTAGCAAGAATGTTGATTGCTGGAGAAGATGTCAAATATATTGCTAGAAGAATTTGTGTTTGTGCATCTGAAGATATAGGTTTAGCTAATTCACAAGCTCTTGTTGTAGCGACAAATGCCTTTTTGGCAGTAGAAAGAATAGGAATGCCCGAAGCGGCTAAGATCTTAGCTCATGCAGCACTTTATGTTTGTTGTTCTCCTAAATCAGATACGGTATCTCGAGGAATCACACAGGCAATGGCAGATGCTAAGCAAACAACCAATGTACCTATCCCTCCTTTTTTACAAGATGCAAGTTATAAAAATGCCCAAAAGCTTGGTAGAGGTGTTGGTCTAGATAATATTCATGCTTTTAAAAATCATTATTCGGGTAAAAAATGTATGCCAAAAGAATTATCAAATAGACATTATTTTCAATTGACACAAATGGGAAATGAAAAGAGTATTCAAAAGTTTTTAGATTATTTACGTGAAAATAGAAATAATTAAATGAAAAAAGTAAAGATGATTGGCGATCTTTACTTTTTAAATACTTTCTTTGAAGTTTCTACCAATAGGTAGAATAGTAGAATTTTTTAAAATGAGTTCTTTAGCTTTTATTTCTTGAATATAGTTTTTATTTACGACAAATGATTTATGAATTTGAATAAAGTCAGAAGAATTGATTTCTTTTATAAATAAAGATAAATTTTTTCTTTCAATAAAATCACCATTATCATGATGAATTACAAGTTTATGATTCATGGATTCTACATACATAATTTGAGCAAGTCTTAATTCAAAAGACATTTGTTTATTTTTATAATGATATGTTTTAAATCTAGTAAATATTTGTTGATGAATAGTTTTTGATTTAGAGTGAAGATTGTTTTCTAAATCATCATTTTCAAAATATAAATGTACCCCTAAGGTTAAACATTCATTGAGTAAATGAAAATCTTTAGGACCAATAATGTAAATCAAAGTTTCTGGATATTTATTGATTTGATGGATTTTGTCTAAATCATTAAGTGAATTTATTTCAATAAAATAGATATCATCATAAGATGCTGAATTTTTCTAAATAGTAATCTTTTGCTGCAAAATATTTTTTGATTATCTCAAAATAATAATCTTGTACATGACAGGCGATACGAATCATTTTCTATCACCAGCTATCTTTTCTAAATAATAAGCTAAAGGCTCTTTTTTATCTAATTGATCAAGAATATGATAACGATCTTTAAAGATAATTTCTTTTTCTTTTAAAAATTCAATTGCATCTATTACTTCTTTTCTTTTCCTTGTAACAATGGGTTGAAAAGAAAAAGAAGATCCATCCTTCATTAATACTTTAAAAATAACATTATAACCATTAGTGCCATAAAAAAGCATCGGAACTGCTTCATAAGTAACTTGGATACACATGATTTTATCCAGCTTTATTTTCATTTGATAATCTATATTTCTTGTAAAAAGACTATGAAAAAAAGCACGGGATTTTTCTACTACACTATCATAAAAAGTGTATTTAAGATAATATTCATCCACTTCCCAAATATTATTACAAAATGCCATACTAGGAAGAAAAATAAAGATAATCAAAAAAATAAGCATAAATCCACAAATATTCATTCCTGAAAATGGACTATAAATGATTAAAAAAATAGCCCAAAAAATAATGATGAATGAATAAATGAAACTTAATTTATAATGGGGTTTCCCTACTTTGTACTTCATACTATCCCTCCTTTAACTGTATTGTATCATAAGTTATTTAGTTAAAGATGTTGTTTGTGTCATTTCTAGGTTGTTGGTGCCACTTTTATTGTAAGGTGTGATGGAAAGTTTATGATGGAGTTAGGAGGTGGAAGCAATGAAGGTTTTTTCACTAGCTACGTTAACATTAAAAAGGAATAAAAAACAATATATGATTTATGGACTCACACTTATTTTTGCAATTGTCATTCATTTGATCTTTTCAGAATTTATCAACAATCCCTATTTAATAGAAGAAGATAGGGCTAGAGGAATAGATGGTCCTCTTGGAGCGGATATACCATTATCAATGGGATTACCATTTTTAATTATTTTATTTTGTTGGTTTATGATTATTTATGCCAGTCAATATAATTTCAATAAAAAACATCAAGAATTTGGAATTTTATTTACTTGTGGATTTAACTTGTTAGATTTTATTAAATATACATTGATTCAAATGGGGATTGTTTTTATCTTTGTTTTACCGATTTCATTTATTTTAGGTGTTCTTAGCTTATTTTTCATTCATTCAAAGATATATCCTTATCTACAAATCAATTATTCAATTTATACCATTATGCCAAGTACCTTTTTTACAACGATTTCAGCTTTATGTGTATTAGTTGTTATTGTGATCATCTTTTTAATAGGGCAACTTCATAAAAGTGATATTTATACTTTGATTAATGATGAAAATAAGGTACAAGCTATTCATTTTGTAAGTTTAAAAAAAATGATGATGTATTTACTTATTTATTTGATAGGATTTTGTTCAATTATAACGGTTGAAGGAAATTTAATAAATTATATTCCGCCAACAGCTTTAGGTGTTGTGGGAATGTATGGATTATATAAGTATTTATTACCACAAATCTTTTTAAAAAATAAAAAGAATTTAAAAGGAAAACAAATATATATTTGTTTATCACATGTGGGATTGATGATTAAATCAACAGCTTCGTTAATTGGCTTACTTACATTACTGATAGCAGTTTTATTACCTGTTTTAGCGTCACAAAATATTGAAAGTAATGAATTTGTGACAGGAATGATCAGTTATTTGTTTATTGTAGCGATGGTAATTATTTCTATTTTATATAAGATGAATATGGAAAAGAAAAATAAAATGAAGGAATTTAATACTTTAAATAAAGTAGGTTATGTTTATAGTGATTTAAAGAAGATGCTTTTGAAAGAAAATATCCTTTATTTTATTTGTGTTTTAGTAATTCCATTACCTTATTTAATCTTTATGGCGAGAGAGTTTATTTTAATGAATTCAACAATGTTATTTTTCTATAGTGGATTATTTATCTATTATGTAGTGACATTATTGATTTGTCTTTTATTAAATTATTGTGTAGGGAAAGTACAACTAGGAGGACAATAATATGGAAACAGTTTTACGAGCAAAAAATATGACAAAAATTTATGGACTTGGAAGTAAACAACCATTTACAGCTTTAGAAAATATCGATTTAGAAATTAAAACAGGAGAGTTTATTGTTGTTATGGGACCATCAGGTTCCGGTAAATCTACTTTAGTAAATAATATTTCAACAATAGATATTCCTACTAATGGGAGTTTGTATATTTTAAATCAAGAAGTGAAACAAATGTCTGAAAATCAATTAGGAAAATTTAGATATCAATATTTAGGTTTTGTTTTTCAAAATTATAATTTATTAAATTCTTTAACGGTTTATGAAAATATTATGATTCCTTTAAAACTCATTGGCGAAAATAAAAAAGTTATTGATGAAAAAGTCCATCAAATTACAAAAGAGTTAGATATTGAATCACTACTCAATAAATATCCTCATGAATGTTCGGGAGGACAACAACAAAGAGTCGCTATTGCTAGAGCATTAATTGGAAATCCTAAAATCATTATTGCAGATGAACCAACAGGAAACTTAGATAGTCAAAATTCACATGAAATATTATCTATCTTTAAAAAGATGAATGAAAATCATATTACAATTGTTATGGTCAGTCACGATCCATTGATTGCTTCTTATTCTTCAAGACTTCTTTATTTAAAAGATGGTAAAATTGAAAAAGAATTATTTAAAGGAAATAAAACACAACAAGAATATTTTAAAGAAATTGTAAGTATTAATTCAAAGGAAATGCAAAAGATGTTAGATTGATGATATTTTCAAACTTGTTTGTACAACTTGTACAAACAAGTTTTTTAATGAAAAACTTGATTTTTATCAAAGTACAGGTGTAATCTTTTAGCGTAAATAAAGGATGAAGGAAAATGAATGTTAATGAAATAAGAGAAAAAAGTAGAAGTGTTATTGGACCTTATTGTAAGTCATGTCCAGTATGTAATGGAAAAGCTTGTTCGAATAAAATCCCTGGACCAGTAGGAGCAGTAAGTCAACATTATAGTGATTTATATAATGATAATATGTTTAATGAAATTTATGTACGTGCTTGTGCAAAAAGTGGGATTGCTGCTTTTACAGGTGATGGTTTAAATGAAGAAATTATGATTCATGCAACACATGCTATTAAAGAAAATAAAGGAATAGGTGTTCCTACGATTAAACCTTGGGATAAAGATACTTGCTTTAAAAAGTTAGATCTTGCTAATGAATCAAATGCTTTTGCGATTGCTATGGATATTGATGCTGCAGGACTTCCTTTTTTACAAGGAAGAATTCCTCCGGCTGGTAGAAAGAGTGTAGAAGAGTTAAAAGAGATTATTGATTATGCCCACGTTCCTTTTATTGTTAAAGGGATTATGTCAGTTGAAGGTGCACAAAAAGCGGTAGATGCAGGTGCCAAAGCGATTGTTGTTTCCAATCATGGAGGAAGAGTTTTAGATGGGACTCCTGCAACAGCATGTGTTTTAGAAGAAATTGCTGATCAATTTAAAGGACAAGTTAAAATTATTGTTGATGGTGGTATTCGTAGTGGCTTAGATGTTTTTAAAGCCCTTGCTTTAGGTGCGGATGCAGTCATTATAGCAAGACCATTTGTTAATATGATTTATGGTGGTAAAGATGAAGGTGTTGAAGCTTATGTTCAACAGTTAGGTCAAGAATTAGAAAATACGATGATGATGACAGGTGTTTCTTCTTTAAGAGAAGTTTCTAAAAAGAATATTTATAAATAGAAGTCTTTGTGAAAAACTATAGACTTCTTTTTTATTATAATAATAATCATTGTTTATGAATTATTATCGTGATAATATATAGATATGAATTATTATCATAATAATAAGGGAAATGAGGAAGAATAGTATGTACAAAAGTTTAGAACCTTATGCAAAATTAGTTAATTTTTTAAGTGCTGCATTAGGTGACAATTGTGAAATAGCTTTACATGATTTGACATCTAAAGATCAAGAAATTGTAGCTATTTCAAATAATCCAATTTCAGGAAGAGAAGTTGGAGCAAAATTATCAAATTTATCTTTACATTATTTAGAAGAAAAACAATATTTAAATCATGACTTTGTCATGAATTATAAAACTGTAGGTAATGATGGTAAATTAATGAGAGCAGCGACTTATTTTATTAAAGAAGAAGGTCGTGAAATGCCCGTAGGAATGTTATGTATTAATGTGAATATTTCAGATTTAGAATATTTAACTTCTACAATTAAAAAGATTTTAGGGATTAAGGAAGAAAAAGATATTGAATTTAAAATGGATAATCCAGTTGAAATCTTATCATCTCCATTAGATGAAATGATTGATATGTATATTAAAGAATGCTTAGAAAAGATGGGATTCCCAAGTTATTTCTTAGCTGAAAGATTAAATGTAGATGAAAAGATAAAAGTTGTAAAATATTTACAAGAAAAAGGGACTTTTAAGGTTAAAGGTGCTATTGTATTAGTGGCTGAAAAATTAGCGGTATCTGAACCAACAGTTTATCGTTATTTGAAGAAAAATGTATAAAGGAGAATATGAATGAGTGATTTAGTTTATGTAAGTGGACATAGAAATCCAGATACAGATAGTATTTGTTCGGCAATTGCTTATAGTTATTTATTAAATGCAACAAATAAATATAATGCAATTCCTGTACGTTTAGGAGAAATTAATAGGGAAACTGAATATGTTTTAAAACGTTTTGGAGTAGAACACCCTGTTTTACTTAAAACAGTTAAACAAAAAGTTGAAGATTTAAATTATGATAAAGTAACTGTTTTTTCTAAAGATTTAACTTTAAAAACAGCTTGGTTTTTATTAAAACAACAAAATTTAAAATCTGCACCTATTTTAGATGAACATGGTCAATTATTAGGTTTATTATCTACATCTAATATTATTGAAGGATATATGGATCAATGGGATAGTGAAGTTTTAAAGAAAGCTAAAACTCCTGTTGAAAATGTTATTGATACTTTAGAAGCTAATGTGATTTATTTAAATGAATCTTTAAAAGTTGTTGAAGGTGATATTCACATTGCAGCAATGTCAGGTAGTGAAGCTAAAAAACGTATTCATGAAAATGATGTTGTGATTGTAGGTGGAGATAGAAGTGATGATTTAGAAGAACTTATTTCAGTTAAACCATCTTTAATTGTATTAACTGGTTCTTTAACTGCTGATGAAAATGTTGTAAAAAAATGTGAAGAACAAGGAATTTCAATTATTTCTACACCATTTAATACTTATCAAACATCTCAACAAATTGTTCAAGCAATTCCTGTTGAATATGTCATGATCAAAGGAGATATTAAAACTTTCTCTACAGATGATACTTTAGATTATATGAAAGAAGTTATGTCTGAAACAAGATATCGAGGATATCCAGTTATTGATTTAAATAATCGTTGTGTAGGAAGTATTTCTCGTTTTGCTTTATTAAAAGGATTAAGAAAAAAAGTTATTTTAGTAGACCACAATGAAAGAGGTCAATCTATTCCTGGTATTGAAGAAGCTGATATTTTAGAGATCGTGGATCATCATAGGGTAGCTGATATCCAAACAGTAGGACCATTAATGTTTAGAGGAGAACCATTAGGTTCAACAGCTACAATTGTAACTAAAATGTTTGATGAATTAGATGTTGAAATGCCAAGTCATATTGCTGGTTTATTATTAGGTGCGGTTGTTTCTGATACATTATTATTCAAATCACCAACTTGTACACCAGTTGATACTAAGATTGCTAAGAAACTAGCTAAAATTGCAGGTGTTGATATTCAAGAATTTGCAATGGAAATGTTTAAAGCAGGAACTTCTTTAGTTGGTAAAACTGTAGATGAAATCTTTAACCAAGACTTCAAAAAATTCAGTTTTGATAACTTACAAGTAGGGGTTGCTCAAGTAAACTCAATGGATATTGAAGGATTCTTACCATACAAAAAAGATATGTTAGATTATATGAATAAATTTGCGGAAGATAATAATTTAGAATTCACATTATTATTACTTACAGATATTATCAACGCTAACAGTGAAATCTTTGTTGGTGGACCACGTCCTGAATTAGTAGAAAAAGCATTTAATGTTCAATTAACAGAATGTCAAGGAACATTAGTTGGTGTTATTTCTCGTAAAAAACAAGTAGTTCCAGCAATTACTGCTGTTATGAGTGAATAAGATGAGATTAGATAAATTTTTAAAAGTATCAAGAATTATTAAAAGACGTACTTTATCCAAAGAAATTTCTCAAAGTGAACGTGTAAAAGTCAATGGTAAGGTAGCTAAACCTTCAACAAAGTTAAATGTTGGAGATTTGATTGAAATTGAATTTGGAAGAACGATATTAACGGTTAAAGTTAAACTTCTTAAGGAACATGTTTTAAAAGATGAAAGTACAATGCTTTATGATATTGTTGATGAAAAAAGAAAAGAAGTAAATGAATAAGAGAATGTCATGAACATTCTCTTTTTTCATATGATGTAGAGGAGGGATATTATGGAAAATCAAATACATTTTGAACAAACACCTTATCATCATGTGTATTTAAAAGATCGTAAGACATTGGAGCTTACAGGCATTAAAAAAATTGAAAGTTTTGATTCTTTAGAATTTTTAATTGAAACATCTTTAGGATATTTAAATATTAAAGGTAGCGATTTAGCACTTGTGCGTTTTGATCAAGAGAAAAAAGAGGTCAGTATTAAAGGAAATATTGATGCGATTTCTTACTTATCGAATAAAAGAACAACAAAGAGTAAAGATAGTGTTTTAAATAAATTGTTGAAATAATGGATTTAATTACACAAATACAAGGAATAGGGTATTCTTTTGTATACGGGATTATCTTTACCTTTGTATATCATTTTATTTATAGTCATCTCATCAAAATTAAAATCAAATTTATTTATTTTATTATGCAAGGTTGTTTTGGTATTATTTTTGCTGCAATCTATTTTATAGGCTTATTAAAAATCAATGAAGGTATTTTAAGAGCGTATTTTTTAGTGAGTGTTTTAGCGGGATATGTTGTTTATCAAAATTTGATGCATGAAAAAATGTATATTGTGATCGTTAAAATAAACCAAAAATTAACACGACTATTTAAACCTGTGCGCTTTGTTTTTTTGAAGTTTGATGGTATAATAGGGTCTATAAAAAAGAGGGTGAAAAGATGACAAAAAAAAGACTAAAAAAAGTGTATAAACCAATGGCTTATATTTCTATTGGATGCTTTTTAATATACATTTTATTATCTCAAGCCATGTCTGTTTTTTCAAGAACGGCAGAAATTGATAAACTCGAAAAAGAAGTCGCAATAGTAAAAAAAGAAAAGAAAGATTTACAAAATGAAGTAAGTCTTTTAAATGATGATGATTATGTGACACGTTATGCAAGAGAAAACTATGTTTTCACAAAAGATGGGGAACAAGTTGTCATCTTACCAGATATAGATCAAGAAAAATAAGCAAAGATTGCTTATTTTTGTTTTAGGAGATTTTTTATGATTATTCAAGAAGAAATGTATATACGTTCATTAAAAAGAACAAGAAAAATAGATATTTATGTTCCAGATGATTATCAAACATCAAAAAAAAGATATCCTGTTTTAATTATTAATGATGGACAAAATGCTTTTTTTGATGAGCGATCTTATATAGGAAAAAGTTGGGGGTTTTTACAAGCGGTAAAGCAATTAAATATTGATGTGATTTTAGTAGCTATTTATTGTAATTTTGAACCTTTAAAAAGAGAAGATGAATATGGGCCTTGGATTATGAATCAAGATTTATCAAGAGAATATGGTACACATAGACTCGTAGGAGGAGAAGGAAATGCTTATGTGACATTTCTAACAACGCAATTAAAACCTTATTTAGATCAAAACTTTCCTACTAAAATAGATGATTATGGGATAGTGGGAAGTTCAATGGGAGCTCTTATTTCATTTTACGCTTTTTTAAAGTATCCTACGATCTTTAAAAAATGTGCTATTCTATCAACAGCATTTTGGATTTATGAAGAAGAATTTGTAAATTTATTGAAAGTCAGTTCAATAAGTCATAATATGTTGTATATGGATGTTGGTGGTCAAGAAGATGATAAAAGGTATATTCCAAGTAATGAACATTTAAAAGAATGTATCGAGGGAAAATTACAAAATTATCAATATCATTTTTTTCCAAATGGAAAGCATAGTGAATATGATTGGTCACAAAGAGTACCACTTTTTTTAGAAATGTTTTATGGAGGATAATTGTATGTATCGATTAATGTTTTCAGATTTAGATGAAACTTTATTAGTAAATCATCATGTACCAAAGGTAAATCAAGAAGCTATTTTAAAAGCTAGAAAAGAAAGTTTAAAGTTTGTTCCTTGTACAGGAAGAGCTTTTAATATGATTCCAGATATTTTAAAAGAAATAGGCACATATGATCAAGCAGGAGAGTATTCTTTATGTTTTAATGGAGGATTGATTGTTGAAAATAAAAATAATAAGGTTCTTCATTTTAAAGGATTAGAGTTTGAAAAAGCAAAAGAAATATTTGACAATGCAAGAGATTTAGATGTTTGTGTTTTAGTATTTACTTTAGATTGTTGTTATATTTTTCATGCTGATGAAGATGAAATTCAAAGAAAGATTGCTCAAAAAGCTAAATTTGAAGTGATTGATGATTTTGATATTTCTTTTTTAAAGAATGAAAAAATAGCTAAGATTTTATATGAAAAAAGAGATATGGATTATTTAAAAGTACTAGCTTTAAAATTACCTCAAAGTATTCAAGATACATGTAGTATAGCTTTTTCTAGTGGACGTTATTTAGAGATGAATACTAAAGGTGTTGATAAAGGATATGGAATGCGTTGGTTAGTCGATTATTTAGGCTATGATATGGATGAAACGATTGGTATTGGGGATAATTATAATGATGTAGAAATGATTAAAACTGCGAAATTAGGATGTGCTGTTGCTTGCGCAAGTGATGATATTAAAGAATTGGCACAGTATGTAACAAAGAAGGATTATGATGAAGGGGCAGTAAGTGAAGTTATTGAAAAGTTTGTATTAGGAGAAGATCATGAATAGATTTAAAACAATAGTAGAAATTGAATCTCAAAAAGAATATTATCAAAAGTTACATCAAATCATTGAAAAAGAATATGAAACTAAAACAATTTATCCACCAAAACAAGAAATCTTTAGAGCACTTAATTTATGTGATTTTGATGATGTTAAAGTTGTTATTTTAGGACAAGATCCTTATCATGAACCTCATCAAGCAAATGGACTAGCTTTTTCAGTAACTAAAGATGTTCGTATTCCTCCTAGTCTTGTTAATGTTTATAAAGAAATACACGATGATTTAGGATTACCTATTCCTCATCATGGGGATTTAACTTATTGGGCTAAACAAGGTGTTCTATTACTTAATAATGTTTTAACTGTTGAAAGAGGTAAAGCTAATTCACATAAAGGATTAGGATGGGAAACTTTTACTTTAAATGTTGTCCGTTATTTAAATGAAAGAGAAAAGCCGCTGGTTTTTATTCTTTGGGGAAAGAATGCTATTGAAAAGAAAAAATATATTGATTCTAGACATTTAGTTCTTACAAGTGTACATCCTTCACCACTTTCAGCTTATAGAGGATTTTTTGGATCAAAACCATTTTCTAAAACAAATGCTTTTTTAATAAAAAATGATATGACACCAATTGATTGGAGTAATCCAGATGTTTAAAACAGTAGATGAAGCCATTCATTTTATAGAATCTCAAAGAGCTAAACGCTCTTTTGAAGATTTTCAAAAGATAATAGAAAGATATCAAATACCTATTGATTTAAAAAATGTAATTCATGTAGCAGGAACAAATGGTAAAGGGTCAACTGTTACATTTATAAAAGATTTATTAATGAAACAAGGATATCATGTAGGTACTTTTACTTCACCTTATATTATTAAACATCATGAAAGAATTTCAGTTGATGGAAAACCTATATCAGATGATGATTTATTAAGATTCATTAATCGATTACTGCCTTTAATACAACAAGAACATCTTTCAATGTTTGAAATAGATACGTTGATTATGTTGTATTATTTTAATGAATTAGATTTAGATTATCATATTATTGAATGTGGTATAGGAGGACTTCATGATAAAACAAATGTGATTAAAAGTAATGTTGCAGTGATAACAAATATTGGTTATGATCATCAATTTATGTTAGGTGATACTTTGTTAGAAATAGCACATCATAAAGTAGGGATTGTTAAAGAAAATGTTCCTTTATTTACAACTGAACAAAATAAAGAAATATTAAGTTATTTTAAAGATTATTGTACAAAACATCAAAGTACTTTTTATCCTTTACAAGTAGAAAAACAATATCAGTATCCTTATCATCTACATTTTCATCAAAAAGAATATGTATTACATTTACCAACATATCAAGTAAGTAATTTAACGCTTGCTTTAAATGTTGTTGATTATCTTTGTGATTTAAATGATGAAGATATTCAAGCGGTGATCGATGATTTTAAATGGCCTTGTCGTTTTGAACAATTTGGACATCTTTATTTAGATGGTGCTCATAATATCAGTGGAATAGAGGCATTAATTCAAACAATCAAAGAAAGAAAGTTGGAAGATGTTGGAATTGTTTTTAGTGCTTTGATGGATAAAGATTGTCAAAAGATGTTAGATATGTTGAAAGAATTTGATGTTGTGATTGCTGATTTTGATGATGAAAGAAGTCAAGGGGGACATATTCCCTATCAAAAAGCTATTGAAATAATGAAGGCTAAACATCAAAATATTGTTGTAACAGGATCATTACATTTTGTATCAACAGTACGAAAATATGTAATAAGTGCGTAAGCACTTATTTTACTTTATATTGATAATCTAAAGGCTCATCAAATTCTGCCCATAATAAATAAACAAGTAATAACATTACTGTTTTACCAGTATCAGTTACGATAATAAAATGATCTCTACCAGCTTGTTGCAATGTTCCTGTATAAATCTTATCATTCCATGTTTTAGAACCGGTATAACTAAAATAGAATGTTCCTTTTTTACCAACGTTAACACGTAAGATATTTTCAACATATGTTTGTTCTACAGGTTGAGTAGGGGGAACAGTTTGTTGCCTGGTAAGATTTTCATTATCATCTTCTTTTACTAAGTAAGGGTTTAAATCATCAAAATAATCCATAGAGACCTCCTATAAGTCACAATTATCTTTTAACCCTGGGTTATAAAAACAATGTTTTTTATATCTTCCAGATAGTCTTCCATAAAACGTTTCTGGACAATCAACATTTGTGCCAGGATTTTTAAACCATAAGGCGTTCGTGGCGGGTTCATTTCGATAGCCATTAATACATCTTAAGGCAATGTCTTTTTCATTTTGACTCACAGGTTCATTAAATAGCGGTTGTCCTACTCCAGCAAATTGATTTGTCTGATAGACAACTTCACTAATAGTTCTGACATTTCTAAAAATGTCACAATTTGCGACAACACGATTGACAACGACATTTCCTACAAGGAGCATGCCTTCTTCGCCCTCTCCTAAAGCTTCAGATTTTATCAATCTCGCCAATAATTCGACTTCTTTTTCGGTATATGAAATTCGAGCCATGTTTTCACCTCAAAATAATTTATGATTATACTTTAAATTTATGTCAAAAAAGGAGTACAATAATATTACCCTAAGTATTTGATCTATTATTGCTTAAAAACTTAAATAATTCCGTGAATTATAAAGTGAAATATGATAAGATAAAGATGTAGATTAAAGCGCTTACATTTTGTATAGGAGGAGTTAAAAATGGGAAAAGAAATTGTCGCTATGATTTTAGCTGGAGGGCGTGGAACACGTTTAAAAGAACTTACAGCAAAAGTCGCAAAACCGGCAGTTCACTTTGGGGGAAAATATCGTATCATCGACTTTCCACTAAGTAACTGCGCAAATTCAGGTATTGATATTGTAGGTGTACTTACACAATATGAATCAGTTTTACTTGGAACTTATGTTGGAGCTGGAACTAAATGGGGATTAGATGGAGCTAATTCTTTGGCTGCTATTTTACCAGCACGTGAAAGAGACGAAGTAGGAGCCACTTGGTATGCAGGTACTGCAGATGCCATTTATCAAAACTTAGATTTCTTAGATCGTTATGATCCAGAATATGTTTTGATTTTATCAGGAGATCATATTTATAAAATGGAATACGATCAAATGTTAGCAGCTCATAAACAACGTGGTGCAGATGCTACAATTGCAGTATTAAATGTATCACTTAAAGAAGCGAGTCGTTTTGGTATTATGAACGCTCATGAAGATGGAACTATTTATGAATTCGAAGAAAAACCAGAACATCCAAAATCAACTCTTGCATCTATGGGTATTTATATCTTTACTTATAAACAATTACGTAAATATCTAGTAGCTGATGCAAAAGATAAAGATAGTAAACATGACTTTGGTATGAATATTATTCCAGCAATGTTAAATGATAATAAAAAGCTTTATGCTTGGGAATTTGATGGATATTGGAAAGATGTTGGTACTGTAGATAGTTTATGGGAAGCTAACATGGATTTACTTAAAGATAAAGATTTAGATTTATATAATATCAAAAAAGATTGGAAAATCTATACTGAAGACACTTTAGGAAAACCTCAAATTATCGGTGAAAAAGCAGAAGTTAAAAACTCTCTTGTTACTCAAGGATGTATGGTTAACGGAACTGTTGAAGGATCTGTTTTATTCAATAATGTCAATGTTGGAGAAGGCGCAAAAGTTGTTGACTCTGTATTGATGCCTGGTGTTCTTGTAGAAGAAGGGGCAGAAATCTATAAAGCCATTATTGATGAAAATGTAGTTGTTAAAGCTGGAACTGTCATTAATTCAGAAGCTAAAGAAGTTGAATTAGTGAGCGATAATAGTAGATAAGAGGGGGAAGTAAAGATGGCAAAAGTTATTGGTTTAGTAAACTTACATTCAGATATAGAATTTACGGGATTAACAGAAAGAAGACCAGTGGCCTCTGTAAGCTTCCTTGGTCGTTATGGAATTATTGACTTTGTTTTATCAAATATGTCAAATTCTAAAATAGATGCAATTGGGGTTATGATTCAAAAGAAACCACGTTCTTTATTTAAACATTTAGGAAATGGTAATTCTTGGAACTTTAACCAAAAAGCTGGTGGTGTTTCATTACTTTATAATGAAAAATATGCTAACGATCCTAAATACAATCATGATATTAACAACTTAGTTGAAAATATTCATTTCTTAGAAACAAGTAATGCAGATTATGTTGTGATTGCACCTGCTCATATCGTTACCACAATGGATTATAATGATGTGATTACAGCTCATGAAAAATCAGGAGCAACAATCACAATGACTTATCGTAAAGCAAAAGATGCAGATGTTGCTTGGGTTGGTTGTGATGTTTTAGAAATAGATAAAGATGGTTTATTAACTGGTAAAACAATTAATAAAGGTACAAGAAAAAGACAAAATATTTCATTAGAAACTTATGTAATCAATAGAAAAGAATTATTAGAAATCATGAAAAAAGCACATAAGATTTCTGCTTTCTATGATTTAAAAGATATTCTAGGATATTTATGTGATGAAAAACAAATTCATACTTATGAATATAAAGGATATGCTAGATGCTTAGATTCTACAGAAGCATACTTCAAATATTCATTGGAAATGTTAGATATTGATATTTCATCACGTGTATTTAAATCAAATTGGCCAATTTATACAAATACAAACGACACACCTCCAACAAAATATTTAGCAAACGCTAATGTAAAAAAATCATTCGTAGCTAATGGCGCAGTAATTGATGGAACTGTTGAAAATAGTATTCTTGGACGTGAAGTTACAATTGGAAAAGGTGCAGTTATTAAAAATTGTGTTATCTTCTCTGGATCTAAGATTGCTTCTGGAGCAGTATTAGAAAACGTAATTATTGATAAACGTGCAAAAGTTGAAAAGAAATTAGAATTAAAAGGAACAGAAACAAGTCCACTTTATATTAAAGAAGGAGACCGCGTTTAATGAGAGTTATGTATGTTGCCAGTGAAGCGACTCCTTTTATCAAATCGGGTGGTTTAGCTGACGTTATTGGTTCATTACCAAAAGAAACAGCAAAAAAAGATGTTGAAAGTATTGTTGTTATTCCTAAATATCAAGATATGAAATTTGTAGATCAAATTGAATATGTAACAAATTTTGATATCTATATGGGATGGAGAAAACGCTATTGTGGTATATTTAAAGCTGAAGTAGATGGTGTAACTTTCTATTTCATTGATAATGAACAATATTTTGGTAGACCAGGATTATATGGTTATGATGATGATTATGAAAGATTTGCATTTTTTGATTTTGCAGTTCTAGAATTAATTAGTCATTTAAATATTAAACCTGATGTTTTACAATTAAATGATTGGCAAACAGCAATGATTGCAATGCTTTATAAAGAAAGATATTGTTATTATGATTATTATCAAAATATTAAAATTGTATTCACAATTCATAATATTTTGTTCCAAGGAAAAGCTGATCCAAAATTATTGGAAGAATACTTTGCGTTAGATAGTTATTTATATTATAACGGGAACTGTCGTAATGATGGATGTTTAAATATGATGAAAGCGGCAATTTTCTACAGTGATGTTATTACGACAGTGTCTCCGACTTACGCTAAAGAAATTTTAACTGATCAATATGGTGAAGGATTACAATCTATTCTTGAAATGAGAAAACATGATTTATATGGTATTTTAAATGGTGTTGATTATGATGTTATCAATCCAAGTAAAGATCAAACAATCGTTAAAAAATATTCAGCTCGTTCAGTTAAAAATGGTAAGTTGGAAAATAAATTAGCATTACAAAGACAAGTTGGATTACCAGAAGATCCAGAAGTTGCTTTAATCGGTATCGTAACAAGGTTAACTGAACAAAAAGGATTAGATTTGATTATTAATCAATTTGAAGCAATGTGTCAAAGAAAAGTTCAAATCGTTATCTTGGGTTCAGGAGATCGTATGTATGAAGATGCTTTAAAAGGTGCAGCATGGGCGCATCAAGATAAAGTATCATTCCAATGTAAATATGATTTTGTATTATCAAATCGTATCTATGCAGGATGTGATATGTTCTTAATGCCATCATTATTTGAACCTTGTGGTTTGTCACAAATGATGTCATTAAAATATGGAACAATTCCTATTGTTAGAGAAACAGGTGGTTTAGCTGACAGTGTTCAACCATATAATGAATTTGAACAAACTGGTACAGGATTCAGTTTTTCTAACTATAATGCACATGAGATGATGGATACAATTGATTATGCATTGCATACTTTCTATGATTATCCAGATGCATGGGATGCAATAGTGCAACGTGCAATGGCTGAAAAATTAGATTGGGATGCAAGTGCAGAACAATACATTCGTTTATTTGCGTCATTACTTTAAAAATAGAGGAGTATCACTTGGTGGTACTTCTTTTATTATCTTGAAAAGTATTGATAATAAGGGTATTATATGAAATATAAGGGAGTTGTTGACGTGAATAAAAAAGGAAACAAAAAGGGGTTTACATTAGTAGAAATTATTGTTGTACTTGTCATACTTGCTATACTTGCAGCTATTGCAGTTCCATCAGTATTAGGATATGTTGAACAAGCAAAAGAATCTGAACAATTATATAAAGTAAGAGATGCATTGATTGCATCACAAACAACTTTGATTAGAACTTATGGGACTGATGGTGAATTTGGTGATGATAATGGCTCTAAAAATGGAAATAAAAAATTAACTAAAGAACAGGCTGCTGATTTAAAATCAAAAGCAGGATTGGAAAAAAATCCATATATATTGATTTTTGGAGCGGGGCATACTTCTTATAAAGGAAGTGCAGATGAAGAAAAAATGTATCATGTTTACTGTGTTATCTATCAAGAAACAAAAGATAGTAAGCCATGGTTTTATGATGGTAAAATATGGTCTCATAAATATTTATGGTCTAAAAGCGGAGAAGCAAATGCTAAAGAAGAAGTGGGGCGTGCAATGTATACAAAGGCTGAAAATGGCATTAACTATAATCGTATGAAAGGTGTAAAGGATTCTACCAAACAAGATGTTAAAGTACAATTGTATTGTGCTTATATTAAAGGTGAATCTAATGCTTCTGATAATGTTCCTGGTTTTTGGAATGATATAAGAAATAAAAGCAATTAATGTCAGTTTAAACTGGCATTTTTTTTAGAACAAAATGAAGAACAAAATGGTCTTTTCCATAGAGTTGTCAAAATCAATAAAGTCGTGTAGAATAATAAGAAGACGAGGTGATGATATGAAAAGCATAATAAAATTAATGGTGGTTTTTGTTTGTGTTGTTTCATTAGTTGCTTGTGGAAGAAAAGATACAACTGTTTCAGCAAATAAAGATGGTGTTTTATATGAGGCAGGTGTAGGTGTTTCTTTTTATTATCCTTCTGATTTTAAATTAAGTGAGGGTAATCCAAATGATGGAGTTACACGTTTTACTAAAGAAAATCAAATATTATTTTATAAAGTAGAAGAAAATGAATATGATAATGATACTGATCAATTATCTGAACTTTATAAAGGTGAATTAGAGGCTTCAGGAGTTTCATCATTAAAAGTTAAAATGCCAGCTTTAGAAAGTGGACTTAAATGTTATGAATATAAGGGAAGTTATGTAAAAACTGGATTGAAGTTTATTCATTTAGTATATTTTGATGATAAGAATACGTATGTTTATGGTTATGAAGCAAATCGAAAAGATTTTAGAAAGAATTTAAAGAAAATGATTGTTTATTTAGAGTCTTTTACGAAGTCTTCTGGATTGTAAAATAAATATTTTGTGATAGAATAAGGTCAATAAAAAAATTATAGGTAAGAGAAGTATATTGATGATATTTTATAGAGAGGGCATGCTGGTGGAAATTGTCTAAATGATTGAATAGAAATGCACTTACTTGAGTCTTTTGAAAAGAAAGAACGTTGATTGCGTTAAGGTCATGATAAGCATCGTCTATCTGGTGGAAGAACACGGCAGTGTCTAGATAGTGTATGCTTTTTTTATTAGAGGAGGAACATTATGAAATTATTTAATACACTTACAAATAAAAAAGAAGAATTTAAACCTTTAAAAGAAGGTGAAGTAAGTATTTATGTATGTGGACCTACAGTTTATAACTATGTTCATATTGGAAATACAAGACCAATGATTGTTTTTGATGTTTTAAGAAGAACATTTGAATATTTAGGGAATAAAGTGACTTTTGTTTCAAACTTTACTGATGTAGATGATAAAATTATTAAAGCAGCTAAACAAGAAGGTATTACTGAAAAAGAATTAACTGATAAATATATTAAGGCTTATGAAGATGTTAGAAGAGGATTAAACTTAGAATTTCCTACTTATGCACCTAGAGTTACAGAAACAATGGATCAAATTATTTCTTTTATTCAAAAATTAGTAGATAAAGGTTATGCATATGTAGTTGATGGAGATGTTTATTTTAGAGTTTCTAAAGTAAAGGAATATGGCGAATTATCGGGTATTAAAATTGAAGACCTTGTAGCAGGTGCAAGTGAACGTGTTGAAGATAAAGGTGTTAAAGAAGAAACAACTGATTTCGCTTTATGGAAGAAAACAGATGAAGGTATTCAATTTGATAGTCCATGGTCAAAAGGGAGACCAGGATGGCATACAGAATGTGTTGTTATGATCAATGATATTTTTGAAAATGGGCGTATTGATATCCATGGTGGAGGTCAAGATTTAAAATTTCCACATCATGAAAATGAAATTGCTCAATCAAGAGCTTTAAATGGACATCCTATTGCAGATACATGGATGCATAATCAAATGATCAATATTAATAATGAAAAGATGTCTAAATCTTTAGGTAATGTTGTTTGGGCTAAAGATTTAATTGTAGAACTTGGATGCAATGTTTATAAATGGTTTATGTTATCAAGCCATTATAGAAACCCTTTAAATATGACAAATGAGATTATTGAAGGTGTAAAAAAAGAAGTAGCTAAAGTAGAAAACGTTTTAAAACAAACATCTCTTTATGTACAAGTAAATCATCTTGATGGTGATGGCTTTAATAAAGACACTGTTGATCATATGGTAGATGCTTTAGCGGATGATTTAAATACTTCTTTAGCTTTAACTGAAATTTTAAATCAAGTTAAAGTATTAAATCAAGCAATGCGTGTAAAAGAAAAAGACAATACTTTAATTTTAAAAGAATATAATACTTTACTTAAGATGACAGATGTCATTGGATTTGTTTTTAAACCAAAACAATTAGATGAAGATGAATTAGAATTATATTCAAAATGGTTAGACGTTAAAGCTGTTAAAGATTTTGAAAAAGCTGATCAATATCGTGCAGAATTAATTCAAAAGGGGATTATTTAATGAATCCAGATTTTATCAATCCATTAGTTCTTGCTTATTTAGGAGATAGTGTTTTAGAACTTTTAGTTAGAGATTATTTAGTAAAAGAAAGTGAACTAAAAAAAGTAAATGAGTTGTGCCAAGAAGCAACTCATTTTGTTAGTAGTTTGTCCCATGAAAAATTTATTTTACATTTATTAGAAATTGATTTTTTAACTGAAAAAGAAGTTGGTATTTTTAAAAGAGGGAGAAATACAAAAACTTCTAAAAGAGATACTAAAGAACATCGTTATTCAACAGGATTTGAATGTTTAATAGGACATTTATATTTAAATGAATGTAAAGATAGAATTTATGAGATATTTGATGAATTCAAAAGATATGTAAATGAGACAAATTTGAGACAAATTTGAGACAAATTTGAGACGAAAAATGGAGAAAAATATGAAACAATATATATATGGAAAGAACCCTATCATGGAGGCGCTAAAGGGTGCAAGTGTTTATAAGATTTATATGTTAAATGGGCATAAGGATCCTAAAATTTTTGATATTTGTAAAAGAAATCAAATTCCATTAGAATTTGTTGATAAGAAAGAATTTGATAAGAAGGTAGGAAAGGTTGTTCATCAAGGAGTAATGGCCTATATTGAAAATTATCGCTATTATACAATTGATGAAATTTTAAAAGATATTCCTGAAAATAAACAACCTCTATTACTTATGTTAGATGGTTTGGAAGATCCTCATAATCTAGGTGCTATTTTGAGAACATGTGATGCTGTTGGTGTTGACGGTGTTATTATTGGAAAAAATAGAAGTGTTGGATTGAATGGAACGGTTGCGAAAGTTTCAACAGGAGCTATTCATCATGTAAAAGTAGCACAGGTAACAAATTTAACAAGAACATTAGAAGATTTAAAAAAGAAGGCATTTTGGGTCGTTGGTTGTGAATTAGAAAACAGTCAAGATTATAGAAGTGTTGATTACAATATGCCTACAGTATTAGTTATTGGTTCAGAGGGATTTGGAATGTCAAGATTGGTAAAGAAAAGTTGTGATATTAATGTTGTTTTACCAATGGTAGGACATGTGAATTCATTAAATGCATCAGTAGCTGCATCTGTTCTTTTATATCAAGTCTATAACTCACGTCATCCTTTATAGTAAGAAAGGAGAGACAAACTATGATAGCGTATAATGAACAAGAATTATTGTATTTATATCATTTAGGTTCTTCAATAGCGTATAAATTGTTGTTAGATGAGTATAAAAATAAAATTGAAATTTTTGTGAAACGTTATTGTAGAGAAACAGCATTAACTTCTGCAGAAGATTATAGTCAAGAGGCGTTACTTGTTTTGATTGGAATTTTTGATCGCTATCGCTATGATAAGAATGCTTCTATAAATACATATTTTTCATATGCGATTAATGATGTATTAAAATTACAAAAAAGGATACTTAATAGAGGTAATAAAATTTCTACGATTTCTTTAGATCAAGAAATCTATGGAAGTAATATGCGTATTGAAAATATTATTGCAGATCAAAAGAGTTATAATAGACCGGAATATCAATTACGGTTAAATGAAAACAAAAGTTATTATTTAAATTATATATGTCTTTTTGACTATCTTTTTATATCTTCCTAAATGTCCGCAAA
>ERZ772855.992-NODE-992-length-29587-cov-21.594372_pt1 | contig 29587 bp, 19 predicted proteins | sample MGYA00511900_ERZ772855 | MGnify/ENA primary metagenome ERZ772855 (study PRJEB29015, sample SAMEA2737701) | human gut metagenome | biome: human gut; feature: human-associated habitat; material: faeces | place: China | collected 2012 ... | reverse complement strand
ACGATGGCCACAATGGGGGGCAGCAGGGACCAGAAGGTGCCTGCGAACGGGGTGGCCGCGCCTTCCACAATGATGGGAGCGTCCTTGAATGTGAAGCCGAGGATCGCCAGCAGCACCACAAAGACACCCAGCGCAACGAAATACGCTATTTTGGTACTTTTCTTTTCCATGTGTGTGATTTACCTCCTCACAAATTGTTCTCTCATCATACCTGCCTGTTAAGATATTGTCAACCTCTTAACGTCATATTCCATTATTTTAACAAATTGTAAACACGCTTTTCCGTCATTCTCACAAATTTTCAGGCTCCGTGCTTGGGAAAACCTGCATTTTCCTCTCCCCCGCTTTTTGTATTTTCCCTGTAAAATCAAGGCTTTTTGTTACGTCAGCGCATAAAAGTATGCCGGAGCAAGCTGCTCCGGCATACGGATTTTGTATGTATTTTGTCGTTAATTCCGCGTTAAGACTGTTTAGAAGAAGAACTGCTTGATCTGCCCGTACAGCACCAGCAGCAAGCCCAGCGGGGCAACATAGCGAACGCAGACGTTGTAGAACTTAAAGGCGGTAAACTTGTTGCCGCACTGCTCGATCTCATCCTTGACCACATCCGTACCGATCTCATAGGCCACCATGAAGGTCATCAGCAGCGCTCCCAGCGGCATCATGACGCCCTCCGAGACGGCATCCCAGAAGTCAAGCCAGTCGGCAGCCCAGGCCTTCGGCTCCGCAATTCCCAGCAGATCCGCAGGTGAGAAGTTACTGTTACCCAGTGCGTCCGCACAAACCAGAATGCAGCCCAGGCTGACAGCAGCCGCAGCAATGAGGGTATATACCTTGCGCTTGTCTCCCTTGCCCGCGTCACGGGCTTTGTCAACGAAGTGCGCCACGATGACCTCCAGCAGGGAGATGGAGGAGGAGATGGCGGCGAACACCACCAGCAGGTAGAAGAGAATGCCGAAGAGCGGGCCCATACCGCCCATACGGCTGAACACATTCTGCATGGTGACGAACAGCAGGCCGGGGCCGCCCAGATCGCCGTTGGGGTCGAGGGCGAAGCGGCCGGGCAGCACGCACAGAGCCGCCATGAAGGCCACGATGGAGTCCATGATAACGATCAGCAGGCCGTTCTTCTGAATGTTCTCTTTCTTGCCCAGATAAGAGCCGTAGGTGATCATAGCGCCCATGCCCAGAGACAGGGAGAAGAACATCTGGCCGCCGGCGGTGGCAAATACCTGGAAGATGTTGGGTGCTTCTTCGATCACGCCGTTCGCAACAGCCCAGCCGGGAACAAACATATACTTCAGGCCGTTCACCGCGCCGGGCAGGGTACAGGCGCGGATGATGCAGATCAGCAGCGCGACAAACAGTGCGGGCATACCCACGGAGCAGACCTTCTCGATACCGCCGCCCACGCCGCCGAGGACTATGAGCATGGTCAGCGCCACGAAGATCAGGCCATAGATAACAGCCTCGGTGGGGTTGGCGATCAGAGCCGACCAGGCCTCGGCGCCAACGGAAGTGCCATTGGCTGCCGCAGCCTCAGCAAATACATTTGCACCAAAACCGGCCTTGAGCAGGTCGCCCACATTGAGAATGACATACTTGATGCAGTAGCCGCCCAGCGCGCAGTAGAAGAACAAAATGAAAAATGCGGATGCGATACCCATCCAGCCCATCCATTTGAACTTCTTGGAGACCATCCTGTACGCCTCGACCGCGCCCTTGCCGGTCTTACGGCCGATGGCAAGCTCACTGATCATCACGATGAAACCGGTGGTGACACCCAGGAAAATATACACCATCAGGAACGTGAAGCCGCCATTGGCACCCATCTTATAGGGGAAGCCCCAGATGTTGCCCAGGCCGACCGCCGAGCCGACCGCGGCCATCAGGAATCCGAAATTGGATCCAAAGCCTTTTCTTTCTTCCATATCTTCTCTCCTTACGATTTCCCCCGCCTTCCCAGCGGGCGTATTTGTATCTTACCGCGAGAAAAAAGTCTTGTAAATAAGAGTAAACGTTTCTTAACGTCCGCTTCCCGAAAGTCATATTTTCCTTTATTTACAACATATAAAAGCCCTGTGAAATGTCGATTTTCGTCGCCGCATTTTTTCTTTTAAAGAAACTCGCAAATCAGAAAGAAGCACCCCTCCTCGAGGGGTGCTTCCGGTTTGATCCGGTTGTTATGCGGCGCTCAGTCGCCCTCCCGCATGCGGTAGCCCACGCCCACCTCCGTGAAGATGTACTGAGGGTTGCCGGGGGTCGGCTCGATCTTGCGGCGGATGTTGGCCATGTTCACCCGCAGGATCTGGTTGTCGGTCTTGGCCTTGGGGCCCCACAGCTCGCGGATGATGAAGTCGTAGGTCAGGACCTTGCCGGCGTACTTGCCCAGCAGGGCCACGATCTTGTACTCGTTGACGGTGAGACCGGCGTTTTCGCCGTGCATCAGTACCTGATGCTTGTCGTAGTCGATGGTCAGGTCGCCGGTAACGAACTTGCCGGACTGGGCGATCTGGGTATTGGACAGGGTGGTGCGGGTGTGGCGGATGGCGGTGCGGATGCGGGCCAGCAGCTCCGACGTGCCGAAGGGCTTCACCAGATAGTCGTCTGCGCCGTAGTCCAGGGCCTCCACCTTGTCATGCTCGTGATTTCTCGCGGAAACCACCACCACCGGCAGATTGGACCACTTGCGCACGGACTTCAGCACCTCCATGCCGTCCATGTCCGGCAGTCCCAGATCCAGCACGATCATGTCCGGGCAATGGGAGGCGATCATGGTCAGGGCCTCCTCGCCACTGCGGACGATGATGGTGTCGTAGCCGTTGGCCGTGAGGATCATGGAGATGAAGTTGCTGATGGACTGCTCATCCTCCACGATCAGGACCTTGTCTTTAATCTTCATCGTCGTCTCCTTTCATGGGCAGCGTCACGGTAAAGCACGCGCCGCCGTCTTTTTTATTCTCCCCCCGTATCGTCCCGCCGTGGGCCAGCACCACCGTCCGGCACACAGACAGGCCGATGCCCATGCTGCGTTTGCCGTCGCTGCTGCGGTCACTGCGGGCCGCTCCGTCGAACAACTTATTCAGAAGGTGCAGCGGGATGCCCCTGCCGTTGTCGGCCACGGTGAACACCGCATTGCCCCCCTGCTGGGACAGCGTCACATCGATACGGCTGGTGCCGCCGTGGATCACGGCGTTTTCCATCAGGTTCACCAGCACCTGCTCGATGAGCAGCGGGTCCATGGGCACCATCATCAGCTCATGGGGCACCGACACATGTACCTCCACGTCAGGGTAGTGCTTCTGCGTCTTGGCCACGGCGCTGCCGATGACCTCCTCCGCCGCCTCCGGTGCCTTCTTGACCCGCGCCTCCTCGGAATTGTGAATGCGCGTGATGGACAGCAGGTTCTCCACGATGCGGATGAGCCACTGGGCGTCCTCGTTGGTGGAGCGCAGCAGCTGCTGCCGCTGCTCCTGCGTCAGCTCGCCGTCCTGCTCCAGCAAAACGTTGGTAGCTCCCACGATGCCGGTCAGCGGTGTGCGGATGTCGTGGGACACCGCCCGCAGCAGGTCGGCGTACATCTTCTCCCGTTCCGCCTCGCGGCGGACGGTCTCCGTCTGCTTGGCGCGGCTGGTGACAGCCGCCGTCAGCACGGAGATGGTCATCATCACCAGAAACGTCAGCGGAAATCCGGTCAGCGTGAAGCTGATGTGCCAGTAGGGATACGTGAATATGTAGTCCACGCTGAACACACCGGCCACGGCGGTGATGATACCCAGGATATAACCGTTGGTCCAGTAGGCCGTCAGGAACACGTCCAGCAGGAAGATCACCGCCACGTAGCTGGTGTCCCGGTGCAGGTCGATGTTCCGCAGGAACAGGCACAGCAGCACCGCCGCCAAATACAGCCCGAAGGCGATGGCCAGATCCCGTCCGGAGTAGGGCAGACCCAGACTGGCCGCGGTGCGCTCCCGTTTATCCTGGCTGCGCAGCCGGTCCCGATAGGCTTTCTTATCCACCGGCGCTCCCTCCCCTTTATATGTCTGGCGCTATTGTATCACACTATCGCGTTAAGAAAGCGTTAAAATGCCGTTAAGACTTACCCTTTTTTCTCTTTCTCCCTGGGCCGCTTGACAAGGTATCCCTGTATTTGCTATTTTATAGTATTGTATGTAAAGAGATGGCAGGCGGGGCGCTCCCCCGTCCGCCGGAAAAGAGGTAATCGCAATGTATGATGCCGTGATCATCGGCGGCGGCGCGGTAGGCTGCGCCGTGGCCCGCTGGCTCAGCCGCTACCGCCTGCGCATCTGCCTTTTAGAGCGCGGCGAGGACGTGTGTATGGGCACCAGCAAGGCCAATTCCGCCATCTGCCATGCCGGCTTCGATGCGCCGGTGGGCTCCGCCAAGGCGCGGTTCAACGTGGAGGGCTCCCGCATGATGGAGGCGCTGTCCCGCCAGCTGGACTTCCCCTACCGCCGCTGCGGCGCACTGGTGCTGTGCTTCAACGAGACCGACATTCCCCGTCTGGAGGAGCTGAAGGCCCGTGGTGAGTGCAACGGCGTGGAGGGTCTGACCGTCCTGGACCGCGATGCCCTGCGCCGTCAGGAGCCGCGGGTGTCGCCGGAGGCTGTGGCCGCGCTGTATGCGCCTACCAGCGCCATTATCTGCCCCTTTGGCATGACCATCGCGCTGGCGGAGAACGCCGCCGCCAACGGCTGCGAGTTCCGCTTCGACACGGAGGTACAGCGCATCCGCCGTCAGGACGGCGGCTTCCTGCTGGAGACCAGCCGCGGCCCGCTGGAGAGCCGCACGGTCATCTGTGCCGCCGGTGTCCACGGCGACACGCTCCATAACCAGCTGTGTGAGAGTCAACTGCACATCGTCCCCCGCCGCGGCGAGTACTGCCTGCTGGACCGCCGCGATGGCAGCCTGGCGCAGCACACCATTTTCCAGCTGCCCTCCGCCATGGGCAAGGGCGTGCTGGTGACCCCTACGGTCCATGGCAACCTGTTGGTGGGCCCCACTGCGGAGGATCAGGAGGACAAGGGCTGCACCGCCACCACCTCTGCGGGCCTGCGCCGCGTGGCGGAGACAGCGGCGCGCAGCGTACCGGACCTGCCCATGCGGGATGTCATCACCAGCTTTGCCGGCCTTCGCGCCCATCTGGACGGCGCGGACGACGACTTCATCGTGGGTGAGAGCGCCGACGGCTTCTTCGAGGCCGTGGGCATCGAGTCCCCCGGCCTGTCCTCCGCCCCCGCCATCGGGCAGTATCTGGCCGGACTGGCCGCCGAAAAGTTGGGCGCGGCGGAGAAAGATGACTTCATCGCGGAGCGCCGCGATATCCCCCGTCCCCGTGAGATGGACTTTGCCGCCCGACAGGCGCTGATAGAAAGAGACCCCGCCTACGCCACGGTGGTCTGCCGCTGCGAGGAGATCACCGAGGGTGAGATACGGGAGGCCATCCGCCGGGGCGCACGGTCGCTGGACGGTGTGAAGCGCCGCGTGCGGGCCGGCATGGGCCGCTGTCAGGGCGGCTTCTGCACGCCGCGGGTGCTGGAGCTTCTCCACGAGGAGCTGGGGACTCCCATGACCGAGCTGACCAAATGCGGCGGCGAGAGCCGCCTGCTGGCGGGCCGCACCAAGGAGGTGCTCTCATGAAAACTGTACAGCTGGCCATCGTGGGCGGCGGTCCCGCCGGACTGGCCGCCGCCGCAGCCGCCTACGACGCGGGTCTGCGGGATATCCTCATTCTGGAGCGCAGCGGCGAACTGGGCGGCATCCTGAACCAGTGCATCCACGCGGGCTTTGGCCTGCACACCTTCCATCAGGAGCTTACCGGCCCCGAGTACGCCCAGCGCTATATCGACGCCGTACACGAGCGGGGCATCCCCGCCTGGACGGACTGCATGGTGCTGGACATCACGCCGGACCGTGTGCTCACCGTCACCGACCGCGCCGTAGGCTTGCAGCAGATCAAGGCGCAGGCGGTGGTGCTGGCCATGGGCTGCCGTGAGCGGCCCCGAGGCGCGCTGAACATCGCGGGCACCCGCCCCGCCGGCATCTGGTCGGCCGGCACCGCCCAGCGCATGGTGAACATGGAGGGCTATCTCCCCGGGCATCAGGTGGTGATCCTCGGCTCCGGTGACATCGGTCTCATCATGGCCCGCCGCATGACGCTGGAGGGCGCGGAGGTCAAGGCCGTGGCGGAGGTCATGCCCTATTCCGGCGGTCTGAAGCGCAATATCGTCCAGTGTCTGGATGATTTCGATATCCCCCTGTATCTGTCCACCACCGTGGTGGAGATCCACGGGCAGGAGCATCTCACCGGCGTGACGCTGGCGCAGGTGGACGGCAAGCGCCTGCCCATCCCGGGTACGGAGCGGTACATCCCCTGCGACACCCTGCTGCTCAGCGTGGGTCTGCTTCCGGAGAATGAACTGACCCGTCAGGTGGGCGCGGCGCTGGACACCGTCACCGGCGGCCCCGTGGTGGACGAAACGCTGGCCACCTCCCTGCCCGGCGTGTTCGCCTGCGGCAACGTGCTGCATGTCCACGATCTGGTGGACTTCGTCTCGCAGGAGGCGGCCGCCGCAGGCCGCAGCGCCGCCCGCTTCGTGCTGGAGGGTGCAGAGAGCGGCGACAGCATCCGGCTGGAGGGCAAAAACGGCGTGCGCTACACCGTGCCCCAATCCCTGCATCGGGGCGGCGGGCCGGTGACGGTGCGCTTCCGCGTGGGACAGCCCTACCGCAGCGCGGCGCTGTGCGCCTATGCGGGGGACACGCTGCTCAAGCGCATCCCCAAGCGCATCCTGACCCCCGGTGAAATGGAGAGCTTTCCCATCGACCCCGCTGCCATCCCCGACGGCGCGGACACCGTCACATTTGTGGTAGAGGAGGCGCAATCATGAAGCAGGAGCTGATCTGCATCGGCTGCCCCATGGGCTGCCAGCTCACCGCCGAAGTAGAAAACGGCGCGGTGACCTCCGTCACCGGCAACACCTGTCCCCGCGGCGACGCCTACGCCCGCAGGGAGTGCGTTGCGCCGGTGCGCACCGTCACCGGTACCGTGGCCATCGAGGGCGCGGCCCTGCCGGTGCTGCCGGTCCGCACCAACGGCGAGATCCCCAAGGCGCAGGTCTTTGACGTGGCCCGCGCCCTCCGCACCGTCAAGGTCCAGGCCCCCATCGCCATCGGCGACTTGGTACTGCAAAACGTCTGCGGCACCGGCGTGGATGTGGTGGCCGCCAAGAACATGGCGCGAACCTGACCCTCGCCGTATGAGCGCAAAAAAAGAGACGCAGGCTTTCAGCCTGCGTCTCTTTTTCGCTTGCGGATCTTGTATGAACAGGGCGAAAAAACGCCCATAAAAAGCAAAACGCCACGCACATGGCGTGGTGGTCATCCTTTGTGGGTGGGACGTTTACCGCTCGCTGACCTGCTGCCGGCAGTCGCCGAAGATCATATCGTCCAGATCGCCCATGATCCAGTTGTTCATCATAACACTATCACGCTCCTTTCTTCATTTGATTACACAGATAGTATATGCCGTTTTCATCCCCTTTGCAACCCCAATTTTATACATATCTCACAATTTGTATTTGCTATTTTTTGATAGTTTGCACAATGGCGCTTGCCGTCCATACCATATATAATGACTGCATACCATCGGTTGATAAGGTACGAACGTATTGGGGATATACTATGAGAGAGTTTCACGCCGGAACATTTGACATCGCCGTCATCGGCGCCGGACATGCCGGCATCGAGGCGGCGCTGGCGGCGGCGCGTCTGGGCATGCGCACCGTCTGCTTCACCATCGATCTGGACGCGGTAGGCAACATGCCCTGCAACCCCGCCATCGGCGGTACCGGCAAGGGTCATCTGGTGCGGGAGCTGGACGCTCTGGGCGGCGAGATGGCCCGTGCGGCGGACCGCGCCTGCATCCAGTACCGCATGCTCAACCGTGCCAAAGGCCCCGCAGTCTGGTCCCTGCGGGCTCAGGCGGACCGCCGGAAATATCAGCAGGTGATGAAGCACACGCTGGAACGGCAGGAAAACCTGACCCTGCGTCAGGCGGAAGTGACGGAGATCCGCTGTGAGGATGGCCGCGTGGCCGCCGTGGTGCTGCGCACCGGCGCGGTATTCACCGTCCGCGCCGCCATCCTCTGCACCGGCACGTACCTGACGGGCCGCACCATCGTGGGCGAGTGCATCGAGTCCTCCGGCCCCGACGGCATGCACGCCGCCAACGCCCTGACGGCCAGCCTGCTGGCACTGGGCCTGCCCCTGCGCCGGTTCAAGACCGGCACGCCGCCGCGGGTGAACCGCCGCAGCATCGACTTTTCCAAAATGGAGGTGCAGGAGGGTGACTCCGCCCCCCTGCCCTTCAGCTTCACCACGGCCCAGCCGCCGGAGAACCGCGCCGTGTGCTACCTGACGTACACCAACGCCGAGACGCACCGCATCATCCGCGAGAATCTGGGCCGCAGCCCCATCTACTCCGGCGTCATCGAGGGCGTCGGCCCCCGCTACTGCCCGTCCATCGAGACGAAGATCGTCCGCTTTGCGGACAAGCCCCGCCACCAGCTGTTCATCGAGCCCATGGGGCTGGACACCGAGGAGATGTACATTCAGGGATTCTCCTCCTCCATGCCGGAGGAGGTGCAGCTTCAGATGCTCCACAGCGTGGCCGGACTGGAGCACGCGGAGATGATGCGCCCCGCCTACGCCATCGAGTACGATTGCATCGATCCACTGGCCCTGCGGCCCACGCTGGAGGTCAAGACCGTCTCCGGCCTGTACGGTGCGGGACAGTTCAACGGCTCCTCCGGCTATGAGGAGGCGGCGGCTCAGGGCTTCGTGGCCGGCGTCAACGCGGCCCTGGCCCTGAAGGGCCAGCCCCCCATGCTCCTCAAGCGCAGCGAGAGCTACATCGGCACTCTCATCGACGATCTGGTGACCAAGGGCACTCAGGAGCCGTACCGCATGATGACCTCCCGCTCCGAGTACCGGCTGGTACTGCGGCAGGACAACGCCGACCAGCGTCTGTGCCCCATTGGCCATCGCATCGGCCTGGTGTCCGACGCGCGGCTTCAGGCCGTGGAGGAGAAGTACGCCGCCGTAGAGCGGGAAATCAGGCGCCTGACCCACACCGGCGTGGCCGGCAGCGACGCCCTCAACACCCTGCTGACAGCCCGCGGCACCGCACCGGTGGCCGACGGTGCGCGGCTCATCGACCTGCTGCGCCGTCCGCAGGTGTCCTACGACGACCTGCGCCCCTTCGACCCTGCCGCGCCGGAGCTTCCCGGGGCGGTGCGGGAGCAGGTGGAAATATCCGTCAAATACGAGGGCTATATCCGCCGCCAGCAGCGGCAGGTGGAGGACTTCGAGCAGCTGGAAAAGCACGCCCTCCCCGACCGCATGGATTACAGTGCCATACAGGGCCTGCGTCTGGAGGCGCGGGAGAAGCTGGACGCGGTGCGTCCCCTGAATCTGGGGCAGGCCAGCCGCATCTCCGGCGTCTCACCGGCAGACGTGGGCGCGCTGATGATCTGGCTCCAGACCCATCGAGATAAGGAGGAATGACCATGGGTAAACTGCGATTTCTCTTTGCGCTGTGGATGGCCAAGCTGTCCATCCCCGCGCTGAAGATCACTCACCACAACGGCACGGACTTCCCCGGCAGCCTTGCCGTCAGGCTGTGCCCCGACTTTCTGCGCTACGTGGGCAAGCCCAAAACCATCGTGGCCGTCACCGGCACCAACGGCAAGACCACGGTGTCCAACATGCTCAACGACATTCTGGAGGCCGGCGGCCGCCGCGTGCTGAACAACCGCGCCGGCAGCAACATCGTCTCCGGCGTGTCCACCGCCTTCATCCGGAACTGCGACCTGCTGGGCCGCGTGAAAAAGTGCGACATGGCGGTGCTGGAGGTAGACGAGCGCTCCGCCCCCAGAATTTACCCCTATGTGAAGCCGGACTACATCGTGGTCACCAATCTGTTCCGCGACTCCATCATGCGCAACGCCCACCCCGGCTACATCGCGGACATCCTGACCCGCTCCTTCCCCAAATCGTCCAAGCTGATTTTGAATGCCGACGATCTGATCTCCTGCTCCGTGGCGCCGGAGAACCCTCGGGTCTACTTCGGCATCGACCGCCTGCCCACCGATGTGACGGCGTGCGAGAACCTGCTGAACGACATGCGCATCTGTCCCCGCTGCGCCGGTCCGCTGCGCTATGAGTACCGCCGCTACCACCACATCGGCCGCGCCGTCTGCGAAAACTGCGGCTTCCACTCCCCGGACTGTGACTATCTGGCCACCTGCGTGGACGTGGCGGGCCGCACCATGACCCTCCGCGAGGGCGGGCAGGACTACCCCTACACCCTGATCGCCGACAGCATCCACAACATCTACAACATGGTGACGGTCATCGCCGTCCTGCGCCAGCTGGGCTGGTCCCACGCCGACATCGAGCAGCGCCTGTCCCGGGTGAAGGTGCTGGCCTCCCGCCTGTCGGAGGAGAAGATCGGCGGCGTCAATGTTATCATGCAGATGTCCAAGGACAAAAACGCCCTGGCCTGCTCCCGCAACTTTGACTACATCCGCTCCAAGCCCGGGAAGAAGGAGCTGCTGGTGATGATGAACTGCATGGGCGTGGCGAAGAGCTGGTCGGAAAACCCCAGCTGGATGTACGACACGGACTTCGAGTTCCTGAACAGCGATGATGTGACCTGCCTGGTCTGCGCCGGTCCCCGTGCCTACGACTACCGGCTGCGGCTGCTTCTGGCCGGTATCCCCGATGAAAAGATACGGCTGGAGGAGGACGAGTTCGCGGCGCTGAAGCTGCTTCCCCTGCGCTCCGGCGACGACGTGTATATCCTCTACGGTGTGGACGGCATGCCGCTGGCGTTCCGCGTAAAGGCGAGGCTGAAGGAGATGCTGCTGGCAAAGGAGGATGGACAATGAGAGCTGAAATTCTGTTTCCGGAGGTCTGCAACCTCTACGGCGACCTGCAAAACGTGTACTACCTCCGGCGCTGCTGCCCCTCGCTGGAGATCGTGGAAACGGACCTCCGCAGCCGTCCCCGCTTTCTGGACGGGGAGGTGTCGCTGGTGTTCATGGGCAGCACCACCGAGCAGGGCCTGCGCCTGGCTGCCGATGCCCTGCGGCCCTACGCTGCGGACATCGCTGCCCGCGTGGACGCGGGCCAGCTGCTGCTTCTCACCGGCAACGCCCTGGATGTGTTCGGTCAGGCCATCGAAAGCGACAGCGCCGACACCATCGAGGGTCTGGGTCTCCTGCCCTGCCGCGCCCGTTACCAGATGATGAAGCGCCACAACAGCTTCTTCCTGGGCTCTTTCGAGGACATGGACGTGGTGGGCTTCAAAAGCCTGTTCGGCCACAGCTACGATGCGCCGGAGCGGGACGGCTGGTTCCGCGTCACCCGCGGCGTAGGCCGGAACCCTGACACGCCGCTGGAGGGCTACCGCCGCGGCGGCCTGATGGCCACATACCTCATTGGTCCGCTTCTGATTCTGAATCCGCCGCTGTGCAAGTGGCTGCTGCGCCGGATGAACGCCCCCTCCGATGCCCTGGCCTTTGAGGAGGCCGCCATGGCCAGCTACGAAAAGCGTGTGGCGGAGTTCCGGCAGGAAAGCCGCAATTACCTCTATTGAGCCGCGCACACCCGCTCAACGCGCAGAAGCCTCCCCTGCGTCCCCCAAAAAGCGCAAAAAAGAACCGCCCGCGGGCGGTTCTTTTTTATCGTTTTCAGCCGGCTCAGATGTACTGGCGCATGCCCTCGGTGGCCACGTCCTCATCGGCGCTGACGGTGACGGTGAACTTCACCTCGTTCTCCTCGCTGAAGCGGTCCAGCCAGTGCAGGAACTTCTCCACGGCCTGCCAGTCGCTGCTGCCGGCGATCTTGCACAGGTTGTCCACGAACACATGGGAAATATCAAAATTGCCCGCGTACATACCGCACAGGAAGCCCCGCAGGCAGTCAAAAGAATCCACATTGTAGTCGCTGGCGTTGACCAGACGGACGTTATAGCTGATGTCGTAGGTCATGTCGCGGCTGGGCTCGATGCACACAACGCTGCCGCTTTCAGAGTCCACGCTGGCATGGATCAGCTCGATGAGCTGCTTCGTCTTACCTGCACCGTTCGCGCCCATGATCAGTCTAACCATAAGAAATCACTCCTTTGTCATAGTGGAGCTGGCTTTACTCCTGCTTGTAGCATATCATACCAACGGGAAAATAGCAACGGAAAAAAACCGGCCCCTTTTTTGGTCAAAACGCCTTAGCGGCCCAGCTTGGCCAGCAGTGCGGCCCGCATCTCCTCGTACCCCGGCTTGCCCAGCAGGGCAAACATGTTCTTCTTATAGGCCTCCACACCCGGCTGGTCGAAGGGATTCACATCCAGCAGATAGCCGCTGAGACCGCAGGCATACTCGAAGAAGTAGATAAGCTGGCCCATCGCCTTTTCGTCCAGCCCGTCGGTGTACAGTGTGACGTTGGGCACGCCGCCCTCCACATGGGCCAGCAGGGTACCGTCCATGGCCTGCTCGCGGATGAAGTCCATGCTCTTTCCCGCCAGGAAGTTCAGGCCGTCGCCGTCCGTCTCGTCGTAGGGCACGGGATTCTCGTGCCGGGAAGCGCCAAAGCGCACCACCGTCTCAAAGAGGTGCCGCTCGCCCTGCTGGATATACTGGCCCATGGAGTGCAGGTCGGCGGTGAACTCCACGCTGGCGGGGAACAGGCCCTTGCCCTCCTTGCCCTCGGACTCGCCGTACAGCTGCTTCCACCACTCGGCCATGAACCGGAAGCAGGGCTCATACGCCGCCAGGATCTCGATCTTCTTGCCGGTGCGGTACATCTCGTACCGCGCACCGGCGTACTGCCACGCAGGATTGGCGTCCATCTCCGCCGCGGTGCAGCTGTCCATCATCTCCCGCGCACCGGCCATCAGCGCCTCGATGTCGATGCCCGCCACGGCGATGGGCAGCAGGCCCACGGCCGTCAGCACGCTGTACCGGCCGCCCACCTCGTCGGGCACCACAAAGGTCTCATAGCCCTTGGCGTCCGCCAGCGCCTTCAGTGCGCCTCTGTGGCGGTCGGTGGTGGCGTAGATGCGCTTGGCCGCGCCGTCTGCGCCGTACTTCTTCTCCAGCATCTCCCGGAAGAAGCGGAAGGCCACCGCCGGCTCCGTGGTGGTGCCGGACTTGGAGATGACGTTGACGGAGAAGTCCACGCCGTCCAGCAGCTCCACGATCTCGCTCATATAGTCGGAGGAAAGCCCGTTGCCCACGAAGTAGATGTTGGGCGTTTCCTTCTTTTTCAGGTTGTAGTTGGGCGACCGCAGGCACTCGATGACGCCCCGCGCCCCCAGATAGGAGCCGCCGATGCCGATGACCACCAGCGCTTGGGAGTCCGCCTGAATGCGCTTGGCCGCGGCCTGGATGCGGGCGAACTCCTCCTTGTCGTAGTCCTGCGGCAGGCATACCCAGCCGGTGAATTCGCCGCCTGCGCCGTCCCCCTTCTGCAAATGGTCATGGGCGATGCGCAGGCGGGGCGCCAGCGCCGCCTCATAGGGCAGCGGGATAAAGCTCTTGCAGCTGTTCAGGTCCACTCGGATCATATGTCATTCCTCCTTGGTAAAGTCCGATCATTTTCGTACTCGTATCTTACAACGATTGCGCCCAAATTACAAGGGAAAAAGGGCGCTCACCCTGCAAAAACCGCCAGCCGCAGCAGCTGGGTAAACACCTGGCCCCAGCTGCGCCGCATCACGTCCTCCCCCGCCGTGATGGGCACCGTCAGAAGCACCGTGTCCCCGTCCAGCACCGTCAGCTCTCCCAGCGGCTGACCCGCCGCCACCGGCGCGGTGACCCGCGGCTCCAGCGTCACTTTTCGCTCCAGCATGCCCGCCTTCTCCTTCTCCACCAGTACCGTGTTCCCCTCCGATGCCAGCACCGGCTGCACCGTATCCGCCGTGCCCATGTCCACCGGCACCGGCATCAGCGGCTGCTCCGGCGCCGCCGTCACCAGCGCATAGGAGGAAAACCCGTAGTTCAGCAGGGCCTTGGCGTCGTTGTTGCGGGTGTCGCGGTCCGGCCCCTTCATCACCACGGCAATGAGCTCCATGCCGTCCCGCTCCGCCGTGGCGCTGATGCAGTACCCCGCCGATGCGGTGTAGCCGGTCTTGAGTCCCGTGGCCCCGTCATAGAAGCGGATGAGCTTGTTGGTGTTGGCCAGTTGGAATGCCCCGCCACGGATGGTGTCCATCCAGATGGTGGTGAACCGCCGGATGTCCGGATGCTTTAAGATCAGCTCGCGGCTCATGACGGCGATGTCGTGGGCGCTGGTGACGTGGCCCTCCGCCGTCAGGCCGGTGCAGTTGGCGAAGTGGGTATCGTTCATGCCAAGCTCCGCCGCCCGCTGGTTCATTTTTTCCACGAACCGGTCGCTGACCCCCGCCACCTTTTCCGCCAGTGCCGCAGCTGCGTCGTTGCCGGAGGCCACGCACACCGCCTTCAGCAGCTCCTCCACCGTGATCTGCTCTCCCTCCGCCAGATAGACCTGGCTGCCGCCCATCCCCGCGGCATAGGCGCTGACCGTCACCACGTCGTCGTAGCCGATAGTCCCGCTGTCGATGGCCTCCATGGTCAGCAGCAGCGTCATGATCTTGGTGACGCTGGCGGGCTCCAGCTGCTCGTGCTCATTCCGGGCATACAGCACCTGCCCCGTGGTTTTTTCCATCAGCAGCGCCGCGCGGCTCTGGATGGGCAGCTCCGCCGCCTGCGCCTGCACCGGCCACAGGGTCAGCAGGCACATCAGCGCCGTCACGCCCGCCGCCAGTTTCGTCATCTGCCGCCTCCACCTCCGCAGCGCCGCCTGCCGCTTGTTCTGTTTATCGTCTATATGGCATCTTTCCAAACGGGAACACGCTCGTTCGTGTCCTGTCCGATGCCGCGCTGCCCTTGGTACGACAGGCATTACGCGCTTCTCCGCATCCACCATTTCCTGCTTCTTCATCATGCAGTTCCTCCCCCGCGTTTTTTCCATCTCTATGCCGCGGCGGGAGAAATCATGCTCTCGACAGAATTTTCGGTTGCAAAACCCCCGCCGACCTGCTATAATAGCACCGTTCGCAGGGTTGGTATATCGGTATTACAGCGGCTTCCCAAGCCGTTAAGGCGGGTTCGACTCCCGTACCCTGCTCCAAAAAGAAAGACACCCTCACGGGTGTCTTTCTTTTTGGAGCAGGGATTTTGCTGTGCAAAATCGTTTGCCTGCGGGCGGGCCGCGGAACGCGCAAGGGCTGCCGCCTGCACACCATCACCGCCTCCAACGGCGAGGGCATGCCGGGCGGCGAGCGCATCCAGGTCACTATGGTCTTTGAGAAGATCATCTGATTACATTTGGAGCCATATACGAAAACGGGAGACTGCGGTGCGGTCTCCCGTTTTTTGTTATCGCCGCAGGGCGGCCATAAAGCGCAGCAGATTGCCCACGGTGAAGCGCAGGTCCTCCTCGGTTCGCGCGGCGGCTTGGGGCCAGGTACACAGCGCCGGATGGATGGGGAACACGCCGGACACGCCCTCCGCGTACACCGCGTCCAGCGCCGTCTCGCAGCCGCCCACCAGCGCCGCCGCCGGTACACCCAGCGCCCGGGCGCGGCGGGCCACGCCCACCACCGTCTTCCCCCGCAGGCTCTGGCTGTCCAGATGACCCTCGCCGGTGATGACCAGCGATGCGCCGCGGCATTTCCGGTCAAAGTCCGTGAGATCCAGCACCACATCAATGCCCATGCGCAGCTGTCCGCCGAAAAATGCCGCCGCACCGGCCCCGAAGCCGCCGGCTGAACCACCGCCCGCCAACGTCAGCACCTCCATGCCCACGTCTTTTTCCAGCATCTCCGCCAGATGGCGCAGGCCCGCATCCATACGGGCCACCATGGCTGCGTCCGCCCCCTTCTGGGGTCCGAACACCGCCGCCGCACCAGCGGGACCGCACAGGGGGTTGTCGATGTCGCACATCACCGTGACCTCCGCGCCCGCCAGCGTCTCCCGCAGACCCTTCATGCGGATATGGGCGATTTGGGTCAGCGTCCCGCCGGTAGGCACGAACGCCCGTCCCTCCTCATCCAGAAACTCCGCGCCCAGCGCGGCGGCCGCGCCGCAGCCGCCGTCGTTGGTGGCGCTGCCGCCCAGCCCCAGCACCAGCCGCTTTGCTCCGCGGGACAGCGCGTGGGCCATCAGCTGGCCCACGCCGTAGGTAGTGGTCTTTTCCGGATCGCGGCACGCGCCCGCCAGCGGCAGACCCGCCGCTGCGGCCATTTCCACCACCGCCGTGCCGTCCGGCAGCAGGCCGTAAAAACCCATGACCTCCTGGCCGCAGGGCCCTGTGCAGGGCACCTCCGCCCGCGTGCCGCCCACGGCGGCCAGAAAGGCGTCCACCGTGCCCTCACCGCCGTCCGCCACCGGAATGGCGCAGATCTCCGCCTCCGGCTCCAGCCGCAATATCTCCTCCGACGCGATGCGGCAGATGTCCTCCGAGGACAGCGTTCCTTTGAAGGAATCCGGTATCAGCACATATTTTGCCATGGTCTCCGCTCCTTTCCGAAAAAGCGAGCCGCGGCGTCTGCCGCGGCTCACGGGTTTGCTGCTTACAGCGTGTAGAACAGCGCTGCCATCTGGGCCGTCACATCCTCCGTGTAGCTGCACAGCGTCACGCAGTAGATGTAGTTGCCCTCCTTCATGCACACCAGCAGCTCATACATGGGGGTATCCTGTACCGTGGCGGTGATGGCGATCGCGGGACACTCCGCACCGGCGAACTCCGCCGTGGTCACGGACGCTGTCACGTCCTCAAAGCCGTAGGTGCCCATGGCGTCGGGCAGCTGCTCTGCGGACAGCTCCACGTAGTCCTGAGCGCTCATGGTGGTGCCAAACAGAAGGCCCATGTTCTGGAACACCACGTTCATGGTCATCAGTCCATCGGTGGAGGAGGCGTACATATCGTACACGCTCTGGTTCTCCTCCATCAGCTGGCGCATATCCTCGTCGCTGGTGCCCTCCGTCAGGAAGCCGTTGATCTCCGCGATCTGCGCCTCGGTGTAGAACGTCCAGGTCTCGTCCAGCGTGCAGCCGATACCGGCGAACTCGTTGGTGTAGGTGCCGCCGTTGACGCTGCCCAGCTCCGGCGTGCCGGCGTCATCGGCGGGCATGTCCACCTGACCTGAGGTGTCCTGATCCGCCACGGCGCCGGGGTCCACGGTGCCGCCGGCCTCGTCCGTCGTCTGCTGTCCGCAGGCGGCCATGGTCATCAATATCGTCAGCGTCATCAGCATGGCAAACAGCTTTTTCATGGGTCTCCTCCTGTACGAAGTGTGTCAGTTTCTGTCAACGGCATTGTACCAAATCGGCGTGGGAAATACAACAGCAAAATTTTCCGCCGCTGCGGCCGGCGGCTTTGGGATGCGCCGCCATTTCCCGACAGGATGCGTCCGCCGTTCCGGTTACAATAGGCGTGAAAGGAGGGACAAGCCTTGAAAACTGTCACCGAGGCCGTCCGGTCCGTCCCGCTCCGCTCCCTGCTGACGGGGTTTTTACCGGCGGCCGCCGCGTTTCTGCTGTCCGGTGCGGCGCTGGACGGCCTGTACAGCCCATGGGCGCTGGCGGCTGTCTCCGCCGCAGGCGTCAGCTGGCCCGGGCTCAGCGCCCTGCTGGGCGCGGGACTGGGCGCTTTCCTTTTTCTGGATTTTCAGGCGGGGCTGCGCCACACCGCCGCCGCCATCCTCATCTTCTGTGCCAACACGGCGTTCTGCACCACCCGCCTGTACCGCCGTCCGGTATTCCGGCCGGTGGCTGCCGTGTTGATGACGCTGCTGGTGCAGTCGGCCTACCTCATCCAGCGGCAGCCGCGGCAGTGGGCGCTGTGCGCCGCTGCCTGCACCGTGCTGTACGCTGCGGCAGCGCTGCTGCCGTCGCTGTCGGACACCAATGCCCCGGCGGTGAGCCGCGGGCAGGCGCTGTTCCTGCTGGGTCTGGGTCTGTCCCTCACCGCCTACGGCTGGTCGTTCTCCGGCTTCCGCGTGGGCGGTATGCTGGCGGCGGCGCTGCTGATGGCCGCGGCGAAGTGCCTGTCCCCCGCCTCCGCCGCGGCGGCGGGAGCCGTGGCCGGTCTGACCATGGATCTGTTCACCGGCGATGCGGTGCTGCTGACCGCAGTGTGCTGCGGCGGGATGGGAGCCGCCTCCGCTGTCAGGGAGCGGGGCCGGTTGGCCGTGCCGCTGGTATACACCGCCGCAGCCATGGCCGGATATACGCTGCTTGACGGGCCGGACCCGCTGCCCCTGCTGTTTCAGAGCATGGCGGGTGCGGGGCTCTATCTCCTGCTGCCTCAGCGCCTGCCGCTGCGGCTCGCCCAGCAGGCGCCCGCGCCGCCGGCCCAGCCGGAGGCCACCCCCGCCGCTGCGTTCCGCGCCGTGTACGACAGCTTTTTCACCGAGGTATCGCCGCCGCGGCCGGAGAATCCCGCCGTGCTGTTCGACCGCGCGGCGGAGCAGATCTGCGCAGGGTGTCTATTGCAGCGGGATTGCTGGCAGGCACACTACAACGATACCTACAATGCCTTCAACGACGCCTGCCCCCGCCTGCTGCGCCGCGGCAGCGCCTGCGCAGAGGACTTCCCCCTGCATTTTGCCAGCCGCTGCCTGCACTTCCCCCAGCTGCTGGAGGCGCTGAACGACCAGCTGCACCAGTTCCTGCTGCGCCGCGCCCACCGGCTCCAGCTGGAGGAGGCGTATCAGATGGCGCGGCAGCAGTACGCCCAGATGTCGGAGGTGCTGTCCCCCGGTATGCCGGTGTCGGCGCCGCCCCGCTTTACCTGCCGCACCGCCATCGCCCTGCGGCCCAAGGAAGGCGAGACACTGTGCGGCGATCAGGCGGCGTCCTTCGAGGCGGGCGGCGCGGCGTGCCTGCTTCTGTCCGACGGCATGGGCAGCGGTGAGGCTGCCCACCGCGAGGCCGCCATGACCGTGCGGTTACTGAAGCAGTTTTTACAGGCGGGCGTGGAGCCGCTGCCGGCCCTGAAAACACTGAACACGGCGCTGCTGCTGCGCTGCCGCGAGGGCGCGGGCTTCACCACCATCGACCTGCTGCGGTTGGACCGCAGCACCGGTGAGGCCGCGCTCTATAAATACGGTGCTGCACCGTCGTATCTGAAAAAGCTGGGCCGCGTCACGCGGTACGGCGGCGCGGCGCTGCCCGCGGGACTGGAGGGTGTAGACCGCCAGCCCGATGTCATCCGCTTCGTCCTGCCGCCGGACGGCTGGCTGGTGATGGTCTCCGACGGCGTGATCGGCGGCGACGGGGACGAGTGGTTGCAGGATCTGCTGGCCGGTTGGGGCGGCGGCACTCCCGACGCCCTGGCCCGCCGCATCCTCACCGTGTCCGCCGATCACGGCGGGCGGTCCGACGACTGCGCCGTGCTGGTGCTGCACCGGCTGCGGGGCGAAGAAAATGGCCCCGCGCAGGTATAATCCGCCGCCGCGCCGTCCATACTACTACCGTCGCCCGATGCGATAGGGCGGCGCAGTAAACGGACAGCAAGGAGGGCATATGCTTGGTTAAAGGTATTTCCCGCCGCGTCATCGTGGTGGATTCTCCGGACCCCCAGATCTTCGAACAGGCCATTTTCATTCTGCGCACCGATGGCGGCGGCGTCAGCTCACAGCAGCTGGTGGATCAGGCCGTCCGCATCGCCAAGAACTATGCCCGCTGTCAGGGTCTGCCGCGCCGGCGCGTCCGCGTCCCCGGTTGGCTGTGGGCCGCCATCGGCGCGGCGGCCATCGGACTGACGTGGCTGCTGTGTACCCTGTTCTGATCTTCCCATGGTTTCAGCGGGCAGCGCCCGTTTGAAATTGATTTTCCATCATTTTTCTCCTCACTTGGAGCGGACGTGACCCGTCCGCTTCCTTTTTTTGCGCAAAAAACCGCAGGAGGGCTTACCCTCCTGCGGTTTCGTGTCTCAGTGCTTCTTTTTCCGCGTCACGACGATGCCGATGATCGCCGCCACGGCGATGACGCCCAGCAGCACCCACAGCCATGTGAGCCCCGCGCTCTGCTGAGGAACGGCGGCGCTGTCCTGTGTGCCGGTCTGGCTGTCGGCAGAGTCCGGCAGGTCGTCCACGGAGACGGTGCCCTCGTCGATGCCGGTGTCCTCTGCGCCGCCGGTGCCTCCCGTGGTACCGTTGGTACCCCCGGCAGTGCCGGAGTTGTCCACGTCCACGGTGCCCGTGTCGGCGCCGGTGGTGGTGCCGGAGCCGCCGTTGTTGGGTTTGTTGTCGGCGGGCTTATTGTCATCGGGCTTGCTGTCGTCCGGCTTGCTGTCATCGGGCTTGCTGTCGCCCGGCGTGTTGCCGCCGTTGACGTTGCTGTTGTAGTTCACCGTGATGCCGGAGGCGAAGGCCCCCTCCTCCACGGCAGTGATGGTGTCCGGCAGGTCCACCGTTTTCACGTTGTCATTGTCCGTGAACGCGCCCTTGGCGATGGTGTTCACAGGGATACCGGCGATGCTGGCCGGCACGGTGACTGCGGCGTCCTTACCGAAATAGCCGGTGATGGTGATGGACTCGTCCGCGATGGTGTAGTGCAGCGCACCCTCGGTGTAGACGGTGGCGGCCAGCGCTGTGGCCGTCATGGCCAGCGCCATGAGCAGCGACAGCAGCACGGGGATGAGTTTTTTCATAAGTCGCTCCTTTGCTTTGCGCACAGGGGCATAGTCCGCGCGGACTATGCCCCTGTTTTGGGTTAGGGTCGGAGATGGGTACGCGATTTAGTCGTCGCCGCCAACAAAGCCAGAATCAATTTCGCCGCTGGTGGTGATGATGTCCTCACCGGTGGTGAGAATGACCTGCATCTCCGGAGAGTCATACTGCTTTTTATCCACTGATTTTCCTCCTTTACTTGGTCAGGCTGTCGTAACTGCCGGACTCGATCGTATTCGTGTAGATGTACAGAAGCTCGCCTGCATCGCTCTCAAGGACCATGTAGCCGCGGCCGTAGAACGTCCGATCATTGTACTTGGTGGTAATGTCAAGGCGCGTCACACCGTTCAGCTCCAAGCTGTTGCCGATGTAGGCATTCACGCCGGTCGGCAGCTTGCCGTTGCTATCGAACTGCATGTACGCCGCTGCACCATCTTCACCGCAGACAGCATCTCTGCTCCACAGGATGCCCTGCTTCACGACCTTGTAGCCATCGGGTACGGCACGCGTTGCCATGAAGGTGACGACATAGGACTCATTCGCCGTGGTAGCGCTGACCTCACTGATTGTGATGACAGGCTTGGCCTCGGCGGCCTCGTCGTAAACAGCCTTCACGGTCATGTCACCGCTGGGGGCCAGCTTCAGCGTCTTGGTATAGCCCAGAACGTTGCCGTCGTTGTCCGTCCAGTAGGAGAAGGTCTTGCCCTCGATGTCCTTGGCCGTCACGTTGATAGCCTTACCGACCACCGCGTTCACGACCACATTGCCGACACCCTCGGGATAGACCACCGTCACCTTGCAGGCGATGCTGGGCTCCGTATAGAGTGCGCGCACCTGAATGATGCCGCTGTTGTTGGCCATGGCCGCGCGGATCTGAGACTCCGTCATGGACCAGCCAGTGAAGGTGCAGCCCATCTTGATGGGAGGCACGGGGAACTGGATGGTATCGTTGGTGGTGTAGGCCTTGGAGCTGATGATCTGGTCGCTGTGGGAAATGAACACCACGGTGGCCTGATTCTGACGTGCCTTGCCGTACACAGCCTTCAGGGTCGTCTCGCTGCCCATGATGAAGGTGTAGCTCTTATCGGTGGAGACCACCTTGTTGGATGCGTTGACCCAGTACAGGAAGTTCTCCGTGCCGGTGAACTCCACCGTCACAGATGTGCCGATGGCGAACTGCTCATACAGGTAGGAATCCTGCACCGCGCCGCCATTGACCGTGAACTCGGAAGCCGTGACATTCAGCCAGAACTTGCCGCCGCTGATGGGCTCATAGACCGCGATCATGGTCCAGTCATCGGTGGGCTTGACCTCGCAGGTCAGGTCAGTGCTGTACGGCGTGCCGGGGTACTCGTTGACGAACCAGCCCACGAACTTGTAGCCGCTGATGGCGGACGCCGTGACCTTGGTGCCCTGCGCGTAGGTGATGTCGCTGCCGCCGCCGGCCACATTGGCCACGGGGCTGTCGCTGCCGGTGGTGCGGGACGTCACCATGACGGTGAACTTGCCCACTTCCACGCCGTAGCGACCCTCACTGTTGGCAGTCGTCACAGGCGTGAAGCCAGGAGCGCAATACTCCTTCTTGACGATGCTGCTGAACTCGCCGCCGGAGATGTTGACATCCTTGGCGGTCACGTCGCGGACCAGAACAGCGTCCGTATCCTTGGCGCCCAGCACCGTGCCGCCGGTAATGTCCAGGCCCACCAGGTTGGTCTGGCTCTTGTCGTTACCGATCTCACGGATAGCGGTGGAATACTTACTCTCCACCACAGCGTTGCCGGAAATGTTGATCTGAACCTGACCGGCGTAGCCGATGTAGGAGTCGATCATGATGGCAGAGCCGTCATAGCTGATACCGTTGGTCTGGGAATACTGATCGCCGATGACATTGTCGTTGGCAACGCCGCGGACCGTACCGCCGGAGATGTTCAGCGTACCGGACTTGATGCCGATGCCGCAGTAGCCCTCCACCAGGCCGCCGGTGATATTGACCTCGCAGGGCTGGGGCAGATAGACTGCCAGGCTCTCGGACTTGACAACTGCACCCTCAAACACGTTGACGTGGGACACGCCTCTGTCAGTGCCGTTGCCCTGGATGGCGGGCGTCTTGGCGCTCTGCACCGTGCCGTAAATATTCAGCTCGGGAGCGTAGGTCTTGCCGCTGTCATTCTGGCCCTTGATGAACACCGCAGGATCATCACCCTTCGCACTGTCCGCAACGATGGTGGAATCCTTGTCGATAGTCACGCTGCCGTTGTAGTTCACACTCAGCAGAGAACTGCTGGCCGCCTTGCCGGTGATGTCCACATCCGCCAGTGTCAACTTGCCGTAGGCATAGTTCGTCTCGCCGTCGGGAACATCAATGGTACCGTTCTGGATGGTCACTTCGCCGTAGGTGACAAAGCTACCGGTCACGGTCATCTTGTTCAGGTCGATGGTGATATTCGCGTTGACCTTGATGCTGCTCTCGGCGACATCCGCCAGCAGTCTCACGGTCTGGCCGTCCTGAGCCGCCGCAACGGCCTCGGCCAGTGTCTTGTACGCCTTGACGGAATTGCCGTCCTTGTCCAGAATCTGGGCGGTCATACCGGCAGCCGCCGTGAAGGAGCCGTTCTCGTTCCTGGTGATACCAACGCCGGGAGCCGCGAAGCTGGGAGTCTTGCCGTCCACCTTCTGCTCGGGGGAGACGTTGGGGTCGAAGCCGACGAACGTACCGCCGCTGATGGCGACCTTCGCATTACCAGAGGTGAACTCGCTGTCGATGCAGTTGAACAGATACTTGCTGCTGCCTTCCCACTTCTGGTGCAGGTCGAAGGTGCCGCCCTTGACGGACAGGGTGCCCTCCTGCACCTGAACCACGCTGACGTTGCCGTAGAAGGTGCCGTTTTCGATGGTCAGGTCGCCCTTCACCATGTTGATGGCGTAGCAGTCGTTCTCCTTGGCATCTATGGTGCCGTTACCGGTGATGGTCACCTTGGCGCCTTTTGTGATGGACAGGATAGCGTTGGCATTATCGCCCCAGATGTCCGCCGTGTTCTTGATGGTCTTGCCGTTCAGATCCAGAGTGATGCTCTTGTCGATGGCCAGCTGGGCGTTCTGCTCGACATCCGCCAGCAGTCTCACGGTCTGGCCGTCCTGCGCCGCCGCAACGGCCTCAGCCAGAGTGCTGTACGCCTTGATCTTGGATTCGCCGCTGGCCTTATCCGCCACAATGACGGCAGGAATCAGGTCATCCACGTCCGCATCCGCCTGGCTTCTCGCCGGATAGATGAGGTCACCTCTGTTGTAGTGCACACCGCTGTTCGACAGCGTGATGGACACCGTCTCAGGATGCTCCATGTAGTTGCCGTCCACCTTCAGCGTGCTGTCGGTGCCGACCCACCAGATGCCCATGCTGGCGTCACCGCTCACGGTGCCGTGCAGCTGGTTATCCGTGACCGTCAGCTTGATGTTCTGGCCCTCGCAGTCAAATCCGCTACCATAAGCCATCTCAATGTGGATATGGCGCACCTGCGTGCCGTCAGCCTTAGCCTTGAACACGTTGCTGCTGACGTTGACCTCCGCACCCTCCATCGGTGTGACCTGAATCGCCTCGTACTCGATGCTGTCAAAGGTGCAGCCGGTGATGGTCAGCTTGCCCTTGACCTGGGAGAAGTAGAATGCGGAAAGCTTATTGCCGTTGGCAATGTCCTTGAAGTTCACGTTTTTGATGGTCACATCCGCGGCGGCATTACCGGGCATGTTCACAGAGATGCTGGAATTGCCGGAAATGGTGTGGCCGCCGCCATCCAATGTGATGTTCTTGCTGATGGTGAGGCTGCCGCAGTCTGCCACATCCGCCAGCAGTTTCACGGTCTTGCCCTTTGCAGCCAGACGGATCGCATCGGCCAGCGTCTCATACTTCTTGCTGCCGACCGCGGCGACATAGTGGCCTTCCTTGACGCCGTAGGTGCCGTCCGCGTTCTTGGTGGGGATGAAGCCCTCAGCGCAATAGTAATCGGGAATACTCTTGTTGAAGGTACCGCCCAAAACCTCGAAGCTATCATCAGCCTGAGCAGGACTCAGGTGATGAAAAACGTTGTTGCCATTTCCGTTGAACGTACCGCCCTTGACATAAGTGATGGAGGCATAACCATTCACTCTGCCAGTCACAACAACCCTTGCGTTCGTGCTGGTACTCTTTTCATTAAACGTACCGCCGGTAATGGTAGTAGTGCCGTAAACCAGAACAGTTCCCGTTATTCCCCATCTCGGAGCTGTTTCCCGCGTGAACGTACCGCCGCTGATATTCAGCACAGAGCCTTCCTCGCTCTTGACCACGTTCAGACCGCCGGTGTAGGTACCGCTGGTGATGGTCAGGGTGCCGTAGTTGTCGATCATGGAGGAGCCGGTGTTGCCCGCCGTGGCGGTCACATCCGTCAGCGTCAGGTTGGCATTGCTGCCCTTCGTGACCTCGATGTTGTAGTAGCTGGTGCCGCCCACAACATTACCGTTCTTCACGGTAACGGTGCCGCTCTGCACAGAGATCGTGGCCTTGCCGGCGTTGGTGTTGGTCAGGGTCTTGCCGCCCAGATCGAGGGTGATGCTCTTGCTGATGACCACGTCCTCGGTGGCGTCCGCCAGCAGTCTCACGGTCTGGCCGTCCTCAGCCGCCGCAACGGCCTCGGTCAGGGACTCGTAGCCCTGGCTGCCGATCTCGGCAACATACTTGCCTTCCTTCACGCTGTAGGTGCCGTCCGTGTTCTGGGTGGGGATGTAGCCCTTAGCGCACAGGGACTTGTCCACCTCGCTGGAGAACGTACCGCCGGAGACGGAAACCTTGGCAGCCTGCGTGAAGTCGCTCTCGGTCTTGTTTGTATTATCCCAATCGTAGGCCTTGACTGCGGCGTTGGTGCCGTTGGCCGTGAACGTGCCGCCCTCGACCTTGATCTCGTCCAGGCCCTTGTAGCCGATGCGGTTCACGATGGAGATGGCCGCGCCGTCCTCGATGGCGCCGTCGTTAATGGTCTTGTCAATGCCGTCACCGGAGACGGTGATGGCCGTGCCAGCGCCGCTGATGTTCAGGCTGCCGGCGCAGACCTGCACGCCCATGGTCTTGGCGTTGATGACGCTGTTGTCGATGGTCAGCGTGCCGGAGCTGGGGAAGTAGATGCCGAAGCCGTTGGGCACGTTCAGTTCGCTGTTCACGAGCTTCACGGTATCGTTGGTGTTGTTGCCGTTGGTCTCGATACCGCTGTGGGCGGTGGTCGTCATCACGACGCCATCGAACTCCAGACTGGAATTGTCATACTTGATGGTGCCGCCCATGGCGGAGGGGATCAGACCCACCAGCTGGCTGCTGACCACCTTGCCGTTCTTCACGGTCAGCGTCACATCGGAGTAGTTGATCTCGAAGGCCGCGCTGTTTGCATCCGTGCCGGTGCAGGTCCAGGTATGGCCGTCCAGATCCACCGTGCGGTTAATGCTGCCGGAGTTGAACGTTGAACCGGTGGTATAATCGCGCAGCAGGACGATAGCTTCACCGCTGGTCGTCTGCGCCTTGAACGCCTCGTCCATGGTGTAGTAGGAGGTGTCGCCGACCTTGGCCAGATACGCCTTCGCCACACCGTAAGTGCCGTCGGTGTTCTTAGTAACGCCGGAATCCTCCACCACGTACTTGGTGGGGTCATTGGAGAACGTACCGCCGGTGACCTCGATGGTGGCCTTGGTGGCGTCGTCGATGCTGGTCAGCGCATTGGTGCTGGGATCGTAGCTGCGGGTATCCAGCGCACCGTTGACAGTGCCGCCGGTGATGCTGACCTTGGCCACCTTGCCCTCGGCGCTGCCGTAGTTCACAGAGAGCACGTTACCGTTGACGGTGCCGCCGCTGATCGTCAGATCGCTGTTGTGACCGCCGCTGTACGTCCAAGCTGCAACTGTGCCGTTGACCGTGCCGCCCTTGATCTCAGCGAACTTCCAGTTCTCCACCGCATAGCTGTTTTTGGAATTCAGCGTACCGTCTTCTTTCAGGTAGAACGTACCGCGATCGACCTTGATCACGATGAAGTTATCCTGAGTAAACGTGCCGCCACTGATGGTCAGACCGGGGTACTTGGCGACGCTGTCATCGCCCACGCGCACCAGGGACGCGCCCTTCACTCCAACAACGCCGCTGTTGTTCGTAACGCTGCCGCTCTCGAAGAAAAGCCAGCCGTCCTGAATGTCAATGACATAGTGGGAGCTGACGCCGGAGTTCTCCGCGGTATCCTCACGCATGATGGTACCGGTCTTCGCCGCGCTGCTGTCCTTGACGGTGACGCGGGCCATAACGGTCAGCGCGGGCTTGCCCTTCTCGGTGCCGCCGTTGAGGGTGTGACCGCTCAGGTCGAGGGTCAGCCCATATGTTTCTATGGTGACATTCTCGCGGGTGTCCGCCAGCAGGGTCACGGTCGCATTCTGAGCGGCCGCATCGATAGCCGCCTGCAGGGAGTCGTACTTGACGCCGTTGACCTCTGCCACGGAGGTGGTCGTCTCGCTGGGCATCAGCTGCGTTACGCTGGTGGTCAGCTTATCGCCAGCCGCGACATTCTTCGTGCCCTGCTTGCTCGCGTCTGTCGTGCCGTTGCTGCCGTAGTAGCCCGGCTGCTGCGCCTGCACAGTGGCCTCGGTGCTCTCCACAGTCAGCGCCACATCGTTGGACTTCTGGCCCTCGCGGCCATCGCCCAGCAGGATGTCGCCGTTGCTGCCCACCGTGCCGGTGAAGGTGCAGGTGGCCACGGTGGTGGTCATCGTGCCGCTGCCGCTGTTGACAAAGCGCACGGGCGCAGCGAACTGCTCCCAATCACCATTGTCGCCGCAGTTGGTGAACGTGCTGTTCTGGACGGCAACAGTCTGCGTACCGTTTGCCTTGTGGTTGAAGTTCACCGGCACCTGTGCCCCCGTGAAGGAGCAATTGTCGATGACCACTGCACCGTCCGCATTGGAGTAGACGGAAGTAGCCTTTGTGCCAAAGTCGCAGCCGGTCAGCGTGATGTCGTTCACGCCGGTGGTTCCGCTGATATACACGCGCTGGACGGTGATACCGTCGGTGCTGTCGCAGTCGGTCAGGTCCACAGTCACCTTATGACTGGTGTGGCGCTCACCCCACACGCCCAGATTGTCCAGCTCATAGGCCGTGATGGTGATATCCTTCTCCAGATAAGCACCGCCGGACGTGACCTGCTTGCCGGTATCGCGGCTGAACGTGTAGGTGTCGACCTCCAGGTCGCACTCGCCGCTGGAAATATAGGCATTGTTGCCATAGATGGTGATATCATCCGCCACGTGGCCGTGGGTCAGCTTGCCTACATCCTCGCCGGGACGGCACACGATGGTGATGCCGCCGGCATTGGCCATATAGGCCGCGGTCAGGGCATCCGCCAGCGTGGCAGCATAGCCGCTCTCAGAACCGGCAGCCCAGTATACAGGGGTAGCCGCTTCCCAAACGGATTCGTCCAGCAGCTCCAGGGTGTAGCTGCTGCTGCTCAGTGCCGCGATGGCAGCCTCCAGCGTGGCGTACTCGGTGTCGCCCACCTTGGCCACATTGGCGGCAGCGGGCAGCACCGCATCCCCATCATCCTGCGGGTCTGCGGAATCGTTTCCGTTCACAGAATCGGTAGGATCAGCGCCGCCCTCAGTACCGGTGGTATCATCCGCCGTGCCGCTGCCGCTGCTGCCTTCGACCTGCTGGTCGCCGGTGCCATCGCTGTCCTTGCTGTCTCCGACCTGCAAGCCGCCGGTGTTACCGCTGCTGTTGCTGTCGTCGGACACGTCCGTTCCGTTTTCGGAGACGATCGCGCCCTGGGTTTCGACGCCGTCCGCCATCGCAGCGTACGCCGCCGTCGGCAGCAGAGACAGCATCATTACCAGCGAAAGCAGTAATGACGCTGCTCTTTTGCCCATTCTTGTTTTGTTCATGTTCCCCCATCCTTTCATGTGATTTTTTGGTCTGTCTGCGGAATCATGCTGTGCGCTGTCCGCACCGTGCCCGCGGCACTGCACCGACGGGTCCGCACCCCCTGCGGATCAGTGGCAGGCTCCGCCGCGCGGAACGCCGTCCCATGCGGAAAAGCCATCGTTTCAACTGGGTTGAAACGGGAAAAGGGTACCCTTTTCTGCCGGTATCTCCCTCCAATGCAGGCGCCCCTTGCACCTGCGCGGGCTGGAAAATCGTCCCATTGCGGGGTGATTTCCCTTTTCTGGATATACACGGGATAGCATAGCACCATTTCGACAAACAATCAACTTTATTTCCGCACAAAATTCTTCGTTTTTTTCTATTTAATATCGACAAAACCCGGAGCATCGTGTGTCAAAGGCCGTCTCTCCGCACAATTCCGGCGTTTTCCCGCCGCCTGTGGCCGGCTGCGCGGGCATCTGCCGCAAAAGCGGAGCCACCGGCGAAAAAAAAGAAGCCATGACAACGTCATGGCTTCTTTTGGCAGGGGCAGAAAGGCTCGAACTCTCGACACGCGGTTTTGGAGACCGCTGCTCTACCAACTGAGCTATACCCCTGTGTGGTGGGCCTTCGGGGACTCGAACCCGGGACCGGACGGTTATGAGCCGTCTGCTCTAACCAACTGAGCTAAAGGCCCAAGTCTACGCGGCTGACCTGAATAAGAAATGAGCCGCCACCTTACGGATGGCGGCTCACCCTTTGGCTCCCCCTGTTGGGCTCGAACCAACAACCCTTCGGTTAACAGCCGAATGCTCTACCATTGAGCTAAGGAGGAGTGTTGGCGCTACCTATTTTCCCGGGCCGTCTCCAGCCAAGTATCGTCAGCAGAA